>MKWU01001471.1_pt1 | contig 40177 bp, 36 predicted proteins | sample 809101 | NCBI WGS metagenome assembly MKWU01 (sample SAMN05860141, study PRJNA318959) | sponge metagenome | host: Aplysina aerophoba | place: Slovenia: Piran, Adriatic Sea, Gulf of Piran | collected 2013-05-07
CATCCGCCGCAGGTCGTCGTCGGTCGCGTCGGCGGGGAGCGGGCCGCCGCTCCCCGGCACGATCGGCACCCCGGCGCGCGCCGCCGCCTCGCGCGCCGCCGTCTTGCCTCCCATCAGCGCGATCACCCCGGGCGGCGGCCCGACGACGCACAGCCCCGCGTCGACCGCCGCCTGCGCGAAGTCGGCGTTCTCGGCCAGGAAGCCGTAGCCGGGATGCACGGCGTCGGCCCCGGTGCGGCGGGCCGCGTCGATCAGCTTGTCGATCCGCAGGTAGCTCTCGACCGCTTCGTCGGCGCCCAGCCCCACCGCCTCGTCGGCGTAGCGCACGTGGGGCGCCAGCCGGTCGCAGTCGGCGTGGACGGCGACCGTCGCGACGCCCAGCTCGCGGCAGGCGCGCATGATGCGGACCGCGATCTCGCCGCGGTTGGCGATGAGGACCTTCATGGATGTCGGCGGCCCCCGCCCGTGGGGCACGGGTGGGGCTTCCCCTCTCGTCGCGACGGTCGTTGCGTGTGCCGGCCCGCGCGGCCCCCGCCGCGGGACCAGGGTTGAGACTCCCAGTCTAGCAGGACTGGTGCTTGCGGCCGCCCGCTCGTGGTCCCCTCGCCGGCCGCCGCGACCGCGACGCAGCCGGAATCCGCGTCGCGACTACGCCTCCAGGTCGCCGGCCTCCCGCCGGAGAACCGCCAGCGCATCACGCGTTCGTGACCGCAGGGCGAGCGGCCCGCGCGCTTCCTCCCAGCTGCGGACGGTCGCGGCAGAGACGCGGAGCAGGCCGGCGAACTCCGCGACCGAGAACCCGCACCAGGCGCGCAGCTCGGCGATCTGCGCTCCGGTGGGCGCGCCGGTCTCCGGGGTCGCGTGCGACGTCGGCGCGGCAGGCTCCGGCGGCGCCGGGTCGGGCGCAGTCGCGGGCGCCACCGGCGCGTCGTCCTCCGCGTCGAGGTCGATGCCGAAGATGCTCCCGAGGTCGCCGTCGTCCAGGGTGTCCGCGCTCGCCGCTCCGGCCGGCAGCGTGAGGTCCGCGGCGATCAGCTCCGCCTCGTCGACGCCGCGCAGGCGGAAGAGCAGCTCGGGGCTGTCGTCCAGGCGGCTGCCGACGCCGTAGAGCACGGCCGCGACGTGCTTGCACATCGTGGCCCAGTCCGGGCAGTCGCACGCCAGCTCCATCTGGCCCGGCTTCGGGAACAGCCCCGTGTCGCGGTCGGTCACCACCTCCATGACGTGATCGGAGAGGCGGCCCTGGAGCAGTTCGAGCACCGACCCGATCCGTCCGGCACAGGCGGCCTTGATCGCCTTCCAGGCCGGTCGCTTGAGCGTCCGGATGCGTACCGCGACACGATAGAGGTCGCTCCCGGCAACCCGCGCCTCGACGCCGCCGGGGGCGATAGCCAGGTGGTAGACGGCGCCGTTGCGCACGTAGGTGCGCCCGCGGGGCAGGCGGTTCGCGAAGTCCGAGAACGACTCCAGGTGCTCGCACCACCGCCGGCCCCAGAAGCTGCGGGCGATGGTGCGCCCCCGGATCTCCACCGGCTGCACCTCGACGCCGCGCGCGCGCAGGCTCAGCCGCTCGCGCAGGGCCCGGGCGCGCCGCACGCCGACGGGAACGTAACGCGGATACCAGTGCGCCATCGGGTCGCTCTCAGTCCGGGGTCGCTGTCAGTCCGGGGTCGCCGTCAACCCTGAAGGGCCGGACTCGCCCGCGTGACGTCGAGGCGGACCAAGTCCATCAGCTCGTCGTCCGCCAGCTCCGTGAGGTTGACCTCGCCGCCTCCGTCGAGGAGATCATCCGCCAACTGCCGCTTGTCGGCAATCATGCGGTCGATGCGCTCCTCGATGGTCCCCCGCGTGACGAAGCGGTGCACCAGCACGTTGCGCCGCTGACCGATGCGGAAGGCACGGTCGGTGGCCTGGCTCTCCACCGCCGGGTTCCACCAGCGGTCGAAGTGGATGACGTGGGACGCCCCGGTCAGGTTGAGCCCCGTGCCCCCCGCCTTGAGCGAGAGGACGAAGAACGGCGGCCCGTCGTCCCGCTGGAAGCGGTCCACGAGCTCCTGCCGGCGCCGGACGCCGGTCGCCCCGTGCAGCACCAGGCCGGGCCGGCCGAAGACCGCGGCCAGGTGCTCGGACAACGGATCGATGATCTCCCGGAACTGCGTGAAGACGAGCGCCCGCTCCTGGCGGTCGGCCAGCTCCTCGCAGATCTCGGCCACGCGCACGAACTTGCCGCTGTCGGCGGGCCGGTAGTCCCCGTCGCCGGAGAGCTGGCTGGGGTGGTTGCAGGCCTGCTTGAGCCGCACGAGCGAGCGCAGCACCACGCCGCGGCGCTCGATCCCGTCGCTGCGTTCGAGGTCGCGCTGCATCGTCCGCACCACCCGCTGGTAGAGGCCCGCCTGCTTCCGCGTCAGGTGGCAGTCGCGGGTCGTCTCCGTTTTCTCGGGCAGGTCGTCGATGATGCTCCGATCCGTCTTCAGGCGCCGCAGGATGTAGGGGGCGACCAGCCGGCGCAGGGGCGCGAACGGCTCGTCGTCCCGCGCCTGCAGCTCCTTCACGAACGACTGGAACAGGCGGCGGGAGCCGAGCAGGCCCGGATTCAGGAAGTCGAACAGCGCCCACAGATCGCCCAGGCGATTCTCGATCGGCGTGCCGGTCAGCGCGATGCGGGCGCGGGCCGGCAGCGCGCGCACCGCCCGGCTCTGGCGCGTGGCCGGGTTCTTGACGGCTTGCGCCTCGTCCAGGACGACCAGCCTCCACTCGACCTCGGCGAGCCACGGCTGCCGGTGCACCATGGCATAGGTCGTCACCGCCAGATCGACGCCAGCCAAGTGCCGCGCCGGCGCCGCCGCGATGTCCGCCAGCGTCCCGCGGTCGGTCTCGGCCGGGTGCAGGAACCGCAACGCCAGCGACGGCGCGAAGCGCTCCGCCTCCCGGCGCCAGTTCCCGAGCAGGGACGACGGAATGACCAGCAGCGACGGTCCCGGCCGCGGGTCCCCGCCCCGGCCGCACAGCAGCAGCGCCAGCACCTGGACGGTCTTGCCGAGCCCCATGTCGTCGGCCAGGCAGGCGCCGAGACCCAACCCCGTCAGCAGCCGCAGCCACGCCACGCCGTCGCGCTGATACGGCCGGAGCGTGGCCCGCAACGCCCCGCCCACCGCCACCGGATCCAGCGCGCCCGGCTGGCGCATGCCCGCCAGCAGCCCGCGCATCCCCTCGCCGGCGTCGACGTGCACCCAGGGGCGCTCATCTTCCGTCTCCTCCTCGTGCCGCAGATCCACCGACGCGCCGGCGAGCAGGCGCATCCCCTCGATGAACGAGATCCCGTCGTCGCCAGCGTGCTCCCGCACGGTCTCCCAGTGATCGATCGCCTGCCGCAGCCGGTCGCGGTCCACCTCGACCCACTGGCCCTTGAGCAGCACCAGGTCGCCGTCACCGGCGAGCAGCCCCTCGACATCCTCGCGCGACAGCCTCTCGCCGCCCAGAGCGACGGCCACGTCGAAGTCGAGCATGGCGTCCGCGCCGACCATCGAGGGCGTCTTCCCCCCGATCGTCACGCTGACCCGCGGGCGCGACCGCTTGCGCCACCAGTTGGGCAGGCGCACGGTCAGGCCGGCCGCCTCGAGCGCCGGCACACTGCGCAGTAGTCGATAGGCGCGCTCCGGCGTCCACGCGAGCGGCTGGTAGACGTCGCCGGAATCGACCAGCGCCCGCACCCAGTCGCACGTCTCGGCCGCCTGCTGGATCGGCGTCAACAGCTTGACGAGCGCCGCCCGGTTCTTCGCCCCGGCGTACTGCGCCAGTGCCCTCCGCAGCGGCAGGTGCTTGACGCGCCCGCTCGCTCCGAAGCCGGAGGCGTACGTCGCCAGGAACGCGAACGGCCGCTCCTCGTCGTTCGGGTTCTCGGCCAGGTGGAAGCAGACCCGCCCCACCTGGTGCCAGCTCGGGGCCCGCGCCCGGAGGAACGCCGCCAGCCCACCGCCGGCAGCCCACCCGCGCACCCACCCGCCCCCCCGCGTCCGCGCTCGGGGCCCGCGCCGGGAGGACCGCCGCCACCCCACCGGCGGCGGCCGCCTCGCTCACCCACGCGTTCAGGCCCGCCCAGACGCCTCGCAGAGTGTCCTCGGAGAGGTACTCGCCCCCGCGCATCGGCGGCGCGGCCAGGATCCACCCGGCGCAGTCGGCCGGCGCCGGCGGCTCGACCTCGATGCGCGTCTCCTGCGCGGGCAGTTGGCACAGCGCCGCCAGGTGCCGTTCGCCGATCCGCTGCCAGAAGCGCGCCGCGGGCGCGCCGTCCGTGTCGACCCGCTCCGCCGCCAGCGTGAAGAGCGCCTCGCGCCAGTCGGCGTCGAACGCGGGCTGCAGCCGCGCGAGACCGGGTGGCAGGGATTCGCCGTCACCCGGCGCCCAGCAGAGATGCCCGGCGGGCGTCAGTCCGACGCTCATCCCGCCGCATCCCGGCTACAGGGGGATGTTCCCGTGCTTCTTGGAGGGGTTCCGGTCGCGCTTCCCGTCCAGGCTGCGCAGGGCCTGGATGAGGCGGCGGCGCGTCGTGCGCGGGGCGATCACCTCGTCGAGGAAGCCGCGGCCGGCGGCGACGAAGGGGTTGGCCAGCTTGTCGCGGAACTCCTCCACGCGCTCCTTGCGGAGTGCATCGGAGTCGCCGGCGGCGTCGAGCTCGCGCTTGTAGAGAATGTTGACTGCGCCCTCGGGGCCCATGACGGCGATCTCGGCCGTCGGCCAGGCGAAGTTGACGTCGGTGCGGATGTGCTTGCTCGCCATCACGCAATAGGCGCCGCCGTACGCCTTGCGGGTGACGACCGTCAGCTTGGGCACCGTCGCCTCGGCGAACGCGAACAGCAGCTTGGCCCCGTGCCGGATGATGCCGCCGTACTCCTGCTGGGTCCCGGGCAGGAAGCCGGGGACGTCCTCCAGGGTTACGAGCGGGATGTTGAAGGCGTCGCAGAAACGGACGAAGCGTGCGCCCTTCACCGACGCGTCGATGTCGAGCACGCCGGCCAGGTGCGCGGGCTGGTTGGCGACGATGCCGACCGGCTGGCCCCCGAGGCGCGCGAAGCCGACCACGATGTTCCGCGCGAAGTGGCGGTGGACCTCCAGGAAGGCGCCGTCGTCGGCGACCGAGCGGATCAGGTCGAGAATGTCGTAGGGCTGATTCGGCAGCTCCGGCACCAGCGCGTCGAGCGCGGCGTCCTCCCGATCGATCGGGTCGGCCGTCTCCGTGCGGGGCGGGTCGTCGAGGTTGTTGGAGGGGAGGTAGCCGAGCAGGGCGCGCAGCAGCGCCAGGCAGTCCTGGTCGCTGCCCACCGCGAAGTGGGCGACGCCGCTCTTCGCGTTGTGCGTCATGGCGCCGCCGAGGTCCTCCTTGGAGACCGTCTCGTGGGTGACGGTCCGGATGACGTCCGGCCCCGTGACGAACATGTAGCTGGTGCGCTCCACCATCACCGTGAAGTCGGTGATGGCCGGCGAGTAGACGGCGCCCCCGGCGCACGGCCCCATGATGGCGGAGAGCTGCGGCACGACGCCGGACGCGAGGGTGTTGCGGAGGAAGATGTCGGCATAGCCGCCGAGCGAGGCGACCCCCTCCTGAATCCGGGCGCCGCCCGAGTCGTTGAGCCCCACGATGGGCGCCCCGTTCCGGACCGCGAGGTCCATGACCTTGACGATCTTGGCGGCGTTGGTCTCCGACAACGAACCGCCGAAGACGGTGAAGTCCTGCGCGAAGGCGTAGACCTGGCGGCCGTCGACCTCGCCGTGGCCGGCGACCACCCCGTCCCCGGGCACGAGCTGCGACTCCATCCCGAAGTCGCGGCAGCGGTGGGTGACCAGCTTGTCGGTCTCGCGGAACGTGCCGGGATCGAAGAAGAGGTCGATGCGCTCGCGCGCGGTCAGCTTGCCAGCGTCGTGCTGCCGCTGCCGCCGCGCCTCGCCGCCGCCGAGCTCCGCCTGCCGCTCGTAGTCCGCCAGAATCGCCCGTTTGTCCATGCGCGTGTCAGGCCCCTCCGCCGCGGGTCTTGTTCCAGTCGGCCAGGAAGCGCTCGAGGCCGATATCGGTGAGCGGGTGTCCGAAGAGCGCGTCGATCACCTTCGGAGGACAGGTGCAGGCGTCGGCGCCGAGCCGCGCCGCCTCGACGACGTGCAGCGGCCCCCGCACGCTAGCCACGAGCACCGAAGTCGTGAAGTCGTAGTTCTCGTATATCTCGACGATCTGGCCGATGAGGTCCATGCCTGCCGTCGCGAGGTCGTCGAGGCGGCCGACGAACGGGCTGACGAACGTCGCCCCCACCTTGGCCGCGAGCAGCGCCTGCGAGGCCGAGAAGACCAGCGTCACGTTCACCCGGATGCCATCGGCGGCCAGGGCGGCGCAGGCGGCGACGCCGGCCTTCCCGAACGGCACCTTGACCACGATGTGCTCGTCGAGGTCGGCCAGACGGCGTCCCTCCTCGAGCATGCCATCGACGTCGGTGGCCACCACCTCGGCGCTCACGGGCCCGCCGACGACGCGGCAGATGCGCCGCAGCGTGTCGTGCGGGTCCCCGGCCTCGCGCCCCAGGAGCGACGGGTTCGTGGTGACGCCGTCGATGATCCGAAGCGGCATCAGCGCCTCGATCGCATCCACGCTGGCCGAGTCGACGAAGAGCTTCATCGCGGTCTCCCGGGAACCGGGCCGTTCAGCCCGCCGCCACCTCGTTGGTGAGCTCGCCGATCCCCTCGATGCGCACCGTCACCCGGTCGCCGGGCACGAGCGGGCCGACGCCGGACGGGGTGCCGGTGGCGATGACGTCGCCCGGATGGAGCGTCATCACGCCGGAGACGAACTCGACCAGCCGGTCGAGGGGGAAGATCAGCTCGCGGGTGTTCGACGCCTGCCGGCGCTCGCCGTTGACGAACGACTCGACGTCGAGGGCGTGCCCGTCGAGCCCCACCGCGACGGCCGGACCGAGCGGGGCGAAGGTGTCGAAGCCCTTTGCGCGCGTGTACTGCACGTCGCGCGCCTGCAGCTCGCGCGCGGTCACGTCGTTCAGGCAGGTCAGCCCCAACACGTGCTCCCGCGCCCGCGCCGCCGGCACGTGCCGGGCAGTGCGGCCGATGACGATCGCGAGCTCCGCCTCGTAGTCCACGCGCCCCACGCCGGGGGGGACGACGATGGGCGCCCCGGGCGCAATCACGGCGCTCGGCGGCTTCAGAAAGATGAGTGGCTCGTCCGGCAGCGGCTTCCCCATCTCGCGGGCGTGGTCCTTGTAGTTGAGGCCCACCGCCACGATCTTGGAGGGTTGCACGGGGGCGAGCACGCGGGCGCCCTTGCGTTCGATTCGCGGACCGGCGCGGTAGGCGCCGAACGGATCGCCCTCGAGAGCAAGCCACTCGCCTTCGCGCTCCAGAATCGAGCGGGACGAGCCGCCGTCGTCGATGCGATACAGAAGGTCCATGGGGCGCTTCACCGTGCCGATTCTGCGATGGGAGGCGACGCCGGGCTCAGATTCGGCGGCACGGCGGAATCGACCGCCTGCACCGCGTACCGGTAGCGCTGGCCCGGCACGACACCGGCGTCCCGATACCGGGTTCGCTCGACCGGCTCGGGCGTGAGCGGTTGGAGTGTCGCATCTGGCGCGCTCGCGCGCAAGACCAGGTAGCCGGCCAGATCGGACTCGTCGTTGGCGTTCCAGACGAGGTTGACGGCGCCGTCGTCGGCGACGGCGACCAGGCCGGTCGGCGCCCCGGGGGCGAACGTATCGGTCAGCACGACACAGCTTGCCGGCGACTCCGGGCCCTCGATCTCGAGCTCGCCCACCGCATCGAGCACGCGGACGGCGTAGCAGCGCGTCTCCCCGAAGACGATGTCGGAGTCGACGTAGGACTCCGTGCGACCCGGAGGGCGGAGCCGTTCGGGCCGCGCCGGCGGCGGCTCCGTGCCGAGTCCGGCGACGTCGTACACGACGTAGCGCGACGGCTCCCCCCACTCCACGATCGGCGTCGACGTCAGCGGCGGCCCGGTGTACTCGGATTCCGGATCGTCGCTGACCGCATAGCTGGGGTCCTGTACCAGCAGCCGCAGGGTGTCCGGCGCCTCCCACGTGACGCGGGCGCTCGCTTCGGCGTACTCGACGACGGGGGCGGCGGGCGGCCCCGGCGGATCGACCAGCGGGATCGACTCCATGCTGGACGGCCGCCCTTCCCGGTCCCGCGACGAGACGCCGAACGCGACGTAGGTGCGGATGACCGGGGGTGGGAACGGAGGCGGCCACATGGGCAACGCCATCGGACGCGCCTCCTCCTCCGGCTCCTCGTCCGCGTCCTCGTCCTCTTCCTCTTCGTCCTCCTCGCCGACCGTCACCGGCACGAACGCCTCCGCCCCGAGCCGCTCGACGACCGTGATCTCGTCACCCTGGCGCGCGGTACCCCGGTCGCCCTCCCCGGCCGGCCGGTCCTCCCCGGTCGGCTCGTTCCCCGCGCCCGCGGGCTCCGCCGCCGCCTCCATGCCGGGCGGCAGCGGCGGCAGGACCGGGATGGAGTCGATGAGCGTCGCAGCCTCCAGCCAGTCCTCGCTGAACTCCTCCTCCTCGCCCTCGGCGGGCTCCGTGGTGAGAGCGTAGACCTCGACGCGGACGATGTCGGCGGGCACGTCGCCGGTCGTGTTCGACGACGGCACCTCGAACTCGACGTAGACGACGTCGTCGAGACGCGACACCTCCAGCGGAGCGATGCGATCCGGCTCGATGATCAACGGCGGCAGCGGGGGCCCCTTCGCCCCGCACCCGGCCACCGCGGCGCCGAGCAGCCAGGCGGCGACGGCACGGCCGGGGGGAAGCGGGCGGGTCACAGGACGTAGCGCGAGAGGTCTTCGTTCCTGACGATGTCGGCGAGCATCCGGTCGACGTAGGCGGCGTCGATCACCACGCGCTTGTCGAGCATGTCCGGCGCCTCGAAGGAGACCTCGTCGAGCAGCCTCTCCAGCACCGTGTGCAGGCGCCGGGCCCCGATGTTCTCGCTGCGCTCGTTGACCGTCGAGGCGAACTCGGCGATGCGGTGCACGGCATCGTCCGTCAGGTGCAGGTCGAGCCCCTCGGTGGCGAGCAGCGCCGTGTACTGCGTCACCAGGGCGCCGCGCGGCTCCGTCAGGATGCGCACGAAGTCGGCCGTCTCGAGCGGCTCGAGCTCGACCCGGATCGGGAAGCGCCCCTGGAGCTCGGGGATGAGGTCCGACGGCTTGGCCAGGTGGAAGGCGCCGGCCGCGACGAACAGGATGTGGTCGGTGCGCACCATCCCGTGCTTCGTGTTCACGGTGGTGCCCTCGACGATCGGCAGGATGTCGCGCTGCACCCCCTCCCGGCTGACATCCGGCCCGTGCCCCCCTTCCCGGCCCGCGATCTTGTCGATTTCGTCGAAGAAGATGATGCCCGCCTGCTGGACGCGCTCCACGGCCGCGCGGCTGACGCTCTCCATGTCGACGAGCTTCTGCTCCTCCTCCTGCGCGAGGTACTCGGCCGCGTCCGGCACCTTCATCCGGCGCTTGCGGCTCCGGCCCTGGAACAGGCCCGGCAGCATGTCCTTCATGTTGATGTCGATCTCGTCCATCGAGGAGCCGGCGATGATCTCGAAGGACGGCATCGACTTCTCCCGCACCGCGACCTCGACGACGCGCCCGTCGAGAGCCCCGCTGCGGAGCTGCTCCCGGAACCGCTCGCGGGTGCGCGCCGCCGCCTCCCGCGCGCCGCGCGCCGCCTCCGGGTCCGGCGCGGCGCCCGAACGGACGGCCGGCGGGGGCGGCGGCAGCAGCAGGTCCAGGAGGCGTTCCTCCGCGTTGGCTGCCGCCTTCTCCCGGACCTCCACGCGCCGCTCCTCGCGGACCATGTCGACCGCGAGCTGCACGAGGTCGCGCACCATCGACTCGACGTCGCGGCCGACGTAGCCGACCTCCGTGAACTTCGACGCCTCGACCTTGATGAACGGCGACTGCGCAAGGCGGGCCAGCCGCCGCGCGATCTCCGTCTTCCCCACCCCGGTCGGCCCGATCATCAGGATGTTCTTGGGCGCCACCTCCTCGGCGAGCTCCGGCGGCAGCTTCTGCCGGCGGACGCGGTTCCGCAGGGCGATGGCCACGGCGCGCTTCGCCTGCGCCTGGCCGATCACGTAGCGATCGAGCTCGGCGACGATCTGGCGAGGCGTCAGCGAATCGATGGTGGTCGCCGTCGTTGCGGGGAGGTAGATGGGCACCCTAGAGTTCTTCGATCGTGACACTGGCATTCGTGTAAATGCAAATGCCGGCCGCGATCTCCATCGCCTCCCGGGCGATGGCCCGGGCGTCGAGATCCGCATGCCGCGCGAGCGCCTTCGCGGCGGCCATGGCGTACGCCCCGCCGGACCCGATGGCGACGATGCCGTCGTCCGGCTCGATCAGATCTCCGGTGCCCGACATCAGATACGTCTCCGAGGCATCGACCACCAGCAGCATCGCCTCCAGGCGGCGGAGCACGCGATCGGTCCGCCAGTCGCGGGCCATCTCGACCACCGCTCGATGCAGGTGGCCCCGGTGCTGCTCGATCTTCGCCTCGAACCGCGAGAAGAGGGCGAACGAGTCGGCCGCCGACCCGGCGAAGCCCGCCAGGACGCGATCCTTGTAGAGACGCCGGATCTTGCGCGCCTGCTGCTTCACGATCGTGGCGCCCAGCGTCACCTGCCCGTCGCTGGCCATCACCGCGCGCCCCTCGTGCCGGACGGCGAGCACGGTGGTGCTCCGAGCGCGCCGGCGACCGGGGCGGGGAGAGAGGTCGTCCATCCGCATCACACTCCGTCTCTCTGCGCCGGCGAGTTCCCCTTACCGGCCCGGTTGCGTCGGCGGAACCAGAGGTAGACCGGGAGGCCAGCCCCGATTACGATCAGCCCCGCCCCCGAGGCGGCCGGCTCGCGCCATATCGCGTTCACCGTCATGGCCAGGCTGGCGGCCACGAAGACCGCAGGGGCGTAGGGATAGCCCCACGCGCGGAACGGCCGCTCCGCGTCGGGGTGGCGCCGCCGCAGCACGAAGAGCGCCGCGACCGCCAGCCCTGCGAAGAGCACGACGGCGAACCCCGTGTAGACCACCAGTTGCTCGAACGTGCCGGCCAGGACGAGGATGCCGCTCCAGACGCTCTGCGCGACGATGGCGGTGACGGGCGTGCGGAACCGGGGGTGCACGCGCGCCGCCGACGCCAGGAACTGCCCGTCGCGGGCCATCGCGTAGTACACACGGGGACCGGCAAGCACCATCGCGCTGATGCTCGCCGCGATCATCACGACCGAGGCGGCGGCCAGCGGCGCGGCGACGGCGGCTCCGAAGAGACGGTCGGCGGCGGCGTCGACGACCCGGACATCCACGGTCGCGACCTCGGCAAGCGGCATCGCGTAGACGTAGAGGGCGTTCAGCAGCAGGTAGATGACGACGACGGTCACGGTTCCCGCCGCCGTGGCGAGCGGGAGGTTGCGTCCCGGGTCGCGCACCTCCTCGGCGACGTAGGCGGCGGCATTCCACCCCGAGTACGCGAACATCACCGGGATGAGCCCCAGCAGCCAGAGCGACGGCGTCACCGACCCGGTCGACGCCGCGAGATTCGTCGTCGAGCCGTCCCCGGCGGAGAACCCGAACGCGACGAGGGCGACGAGAATGGCCACCTTGCCGGCGGCCAGCAGGTTCTGGACGACGAGCCCCGGACCGAGCCCCGCGACGTGGACGGCGGTGAGCCCGGCGATGACCGCCAGCGCGAAGAGGGCCTGCGGCGACACCGTCAGCGTCACGATCGCCAGGGGAAGCTGGACGATCGGCGTCGCGTCCGCTGCCGCGGGCACGAATCTCCCCAGGTAGCCGGAGAGGCCGACCGCGTTGAGCGCGATCGCCCCCGAAAAGCCGGCCACGAAGGAGGTCCAGCCGGTCAAAAACCCGGCGGCGGGTCCGAACGCCTCCCGCAGGTAGACGTACTCCGCGCCGGCACGCGGCCGGAACGCGGCGAGCTCGGCATAGGCCATCGCACCCGCGAACACGAGCAGCCCGCCCGTCAGCCAGAGGGCGAGCATCGCCCAGACGTTCGGCACCCACCCCGCGATGAGCACGGGGACCAGGAAGATCCCGCTGCCGATGACGTTGGAGACGATGATGGAGGCGCCGTCGAAGGGACCGAGGCGCCGGACGAGCGAGGCGGCGGCCGAAGAGGGTCGGGAAGAACCGGGCACGCAGGCTGGCCGTTCGTGAATCCCGCGTCAGGAGCTGCCGGCCTGCGTAAGAAGCTGCCGATCGATCGGGAACTCGCCGAGCTTCGCCCACTGCTCGGCCCGGTGCTTGACGAACAGCTCCACCTTCACGTCGACGAAGTCCCGGTGGCGCAGCATTTCGTCGCGCGGCTGCTGGCCCGTGTACCCGAGGTGGGACTCCATCGTGAACGGCCCGACCGAGTCGCCCGGCTCGACGCCGTCCCTGCCCACGGCGCGGACGAGCGCGCTGCCCCATTCCTGCACCTCGCCGGCGCAGGTGCCCGCTTCCGGATCCGCGGGCGACACCTCGGATTCCGCCGCCTCCTGGCCGGGCGCGCTTCCCAGGCAGCGGCGGAACACCCCGTTCAACTGCAGGGTGCGCATCCTGGCGTCCGACACGTTCTGGAGGCGGAACGAGATGGTCGGAACGAGCTTGTTGCGGCCGAGGTCGTCGAGCCCCACATCCAGCCATCCGGTCGTGATCTGGGTGACGTCGAGGGCGGACTGCACGTCGACCGGAGCGCACCCGCCCGCGGCGAGACACCCGGCGAGAGCAACCGCAGCGAGGGCACGGCGCAGTCGCATCGAACGGATCATAGTGCCGGCCCGCGGCGTTTGGAAAGGCCCGGCTCGCCCGCCGGGAACTAGGAGTCTGCGCCGTAGAACGGTGCAGACTCCTAGGAGGGTTGGTTGGGCACCAGGCGGAGCCGTTCAGGCGACGAATGGTGGGCTAGAAGCCCGAGGTCTCCACGCGCTCCCGGACCTCTTCCAGGGTGACCCGGCCCTCCCCGAACGCGGCGAGATCGTGCGCCGCGACGCGGAGCCGGCCGTCGCGCCCGGCCAGGCCGGTGACGTCCCGCGCCGCCACCGTGAGCCAGGCGTCCTCCGGCAGCATCGCGCCGAGAACCGCTCCGCCCACCAGGAGCGCGTCCGTCAACGAGACCTGCAGCGCCTGCCGGTACACGCGGAGCGGATCGACGACGACGCGGCCGGTTCCGGACGGTGCCCCGCCGGCCGCGGCGCCCGGAGCGCAGCGCCGGCCGGCGGGCGGCGGCGCCGGGGGGGTGGCGCGGCCCGGCGGGGCGGCGGGCCGCCCGGCCGCCGACACGCTCCCGCGGAGTCGGGCGCGACCCGGACAGATCGGCCGCGACGCGGCCCCCGTCCGGCCCCGCCACCGGAAGCTCCGCGAGCGGGAACTGCCGGCGCAACATCTGCAGCGTGATGTCCAGGCTCAGCTCGAACGGGTCGAGCCGCTGCATCGACCAGACGATGCTGCGGCGCAGCACGGGGTACTCGACGTCGAAGAAGACGCCGTAGTCCTCGAGTCGAAAGCCCCGCACCTGGATCGGCCCGGCGAACAGCACCAGCCCGGGCACGCCGGCCGGAAGCTGGTCCTCGACCGCGCTGGCGCTGCGGCTCACGGCGCCGGCCAGCACCCGCTCGAGGGTCCGGATCTGCGCCCGGATCGCGGGTTGCCCGCCCGGGGGCTCGGCGGCCGGCGGCGGCGCCGGGCCCGGGGTTTGCCCGCGGGGGGCCCGGGGGGGGGGCGGCGGGGGCGGCCCCGCGCCGGGCCGGCCCAGCACGAGACTGCCCGCCACGATTGCCGCCGCGCGTGTCAGTGCGGTTGCGACCATCGTCTCCTCGCTCTACGGGCCCGAGACGCGGACGAGATAGTCCGCGAGCGCGCCCACCTCCTGCTGAACGCGCATCTGATCCTCCCGGCGCTGCAGTTCGAACTCCTGCGCCAGGGCCAGCAGCCGCGTCGCGAACTCCTGCTGCTGCCGGCGCTCGCTCTGCTCGATCAGCGTCCCGATACGCCGCATCAGGGCGTCGTCGACAGCCTCCGGCGCCCCCGCCGCCACGGAAACGGCGGACGCGGCGACCTCGACGGGCCCCGTGACCTCGGCGGGCCCCGCGACCCCGGCGGACGCACCGCCCCCCGCCGCCCGGCCCAGCCGAATGACGACTCCGTCTCCCTCCCAGCGGACGTCGAGGACCCCGAGAACGAAGGCCGCCGCGACACACGCCGCCGCCGCGACCCCCCATGCGGGGCGCGAGCCGACCCGCCGCCACCATGGCGCCTCGCGCCGCGGCAGGTCGGACACGATGCGGAAGCCGAGGTCGGCTTCGGGCGGCGCCCAGGCCGCGAGCGAGCGACGGACGGATCGGAGAGCGTCGACCTCGGCCGCACAACGCTCGCAGGCGGCCAGATGGGCCTCGATCCGCTCGCGCTCCTCCGCCTCGCACTCGCCGTAGAGGTAGGCGACCAGGTCCTCGCGTCGATCGCAGGTCGATGTGGCGTCCATGGGTCACTCGCTGTCGCGCACCGCGGTGAGTCGCGAGAAGGGAGACGGGCGCCGCTCCGGGAGAGCCGTGCCCGGGCGGATGCCGCGGCGCTCGAGGTGCCCGCGCAGCGCCGCCAGGCCCTGGTACACGCGGGTCTTCACGGTGCTGAGGGGGCAGCCCTGCAGATCGGCGATCTCCTGAAAGGTCAGGCCGTGGTACTCCTTGAGCACGATGGCCGTTCGTTGCTCCTCCGGCAGGCCGGCCATGATTCGCTCGACGGCGCGCCCCAGCTCCCGCCGCATGACCGCCTCCTCCGACGCGTAGCTGTCCGGATCGGCCAGGATGTCGAGCGGGCCGGTGTCGGCGTCCACCGGCGGCGCGACCATCGTAACGCGCCGCTCGCGGCGTATCCAGTCGCGGCACAGGTTGAGCGCGATGCGGTACAGCCACGACGAGAACTTGGCCTGTCCCTTGAAGCCGCCGATGGACCGGAAGGCCCGCAGGAACGCTTCCTGGCAGACGTCGCGCGCGTCGTCCTCCTGCCCCAGCACACGGTACGCGAGGGCGAATATCGGCCGCTCCCAACGCACGACGAGCTGGTTGAACGCGTCGGTGTCCCCGCCGGCCGCGAGGGCCACGAGCTGGTCGTCGGTAATCGCCATGCGAGCGTCCGCGCCGCTGAGGTCCCGGCTCCTTTGTACGGCTCCCTATCTTCTATAGACGGACGACAAGCCGTTTCGGACGGTGCGGCCGGGCCACCTCGGGAGCGGCCGGGCAATCTCGGATGACACGGGCGCGTCCGATTGGCTACAGTGGATCGACTCCCGGCCATGCTCGACGATGCGTTCCTGACCACCGACGATGTGCTGGGGTACCTGCGCGTCAATCTCCGAACGGTCTACCGGCTGATCAAGGCCGGCAAGATCCCCGCCGTCCGCGTCGGTCGCCAGTGGCGGTTCCGGAAAAGCGACCTCGACGCCTGGCTCGAGAGCCAGCGCGCGGGCCGCGCGACCGCCGTGACGCGCAGGCGCGTGCTGGTCGCGGCCGAGGACGACGGGAACGGAACGAACCGGCCCCTGGCCGGAGCCCTCGCGGCCGCCGGCTATGAGGCCGAGGCCGTGGCGGACGGCCGGTCGGCGCTCGATCGGCTGCGGCGCGACGGCGCCGATCTGCTGATCACCGGACTCCGGCTGCCCGTCATGGACGGACTGGCCGTCATCCGCGAGGCACGGCGCACGGACCCGCGGTTGCCGGTCATCATCGTCACCGCCTTCTCGAGCGAGGCCTCCGCCATCGAGGCCGCCAACCTGGGGGTGGCCGGCTATCTGACGCCCCCCTTCACGACTGCCCGGGTCCTTTCGGCGACCGCCAGGGCCCTGGGCGAGTAGTTGCTCCAGATCACGGATCTCCACAAGGCGTTCGGCGAGCGGGTGCTCTTCGGGCGGGTGAGCTGGCACCTGCAGCCCGGCGACCGGGTCGGCCTGTGCGGCCCGAACGGCGCCGGCAAGACCACGCTGCTCCGGATGCTGTCGGGCGAGCAGGCGCCCGACTCCGGCACGATCGCGCGGCCGAGCGGCCTGACCGTCGGCTACCTCCCGCAGGACGGCCTGGCCCACAGTGGCCGCACGCTGTTCGACGAGGCGTGCGTGGCCTTCGACACCCTCCTCGCCCTCCGAGCCGAGATGGAGAGCCTCGAGGCGGGGCTGGCCGACGACTCGCAGCCGGCGGCCGGGCACGAGGCGCTGCTGGCGCGCTACAGCGAGGTCCAGGAGGCATTCCAGGCGGGGGACGGGTACGGCATCGATGCCCGGGTGCACGGCGTGCTCCGCGGGCTCGGGTTCACCGCGGCCGATTTCGAGCGGCCGACGGAGACCTTCTCCGGCGGGTGGCAGATGCGGATCGCGCTTGCCAAGCTGCTGCTCCGCCGCCCGGGGCTGCTGCTCCTCGACGAGCCGACCAACCATCTCGACCTCGACGCGCGCACCTGGCTGCAGGAGTTCCTCGGCAGCTATCCCCACACGGTGGTTCTGGTCTCGCACGACCGGTACTTCCTCGACAACGTCGTGACCTCCATCGCGGAGGTCGGCATGAAGACGCTGACGACCTACCCGGGCTCGTACAGCGCCTTCGTCGTCGAGCGGGACCGGCGGCTGGCGCAGCTCCGGGAGGCCAAGCGGCGGCAGGACGAGGAAGTCGCCCGCATGAGGGTCTTCATCGAGCGGTTCCGGTACAAGGCGAGCAAGGCGCGCCAGGTGCAGAGTCGGGTGAAGATGCTCGAGAAGATCACGCCGATCGACGTGCCTCCGGAGCGCAAGCGCGTGCACTTCAAGTTCCCGGCCAGCGTCCGGAGCGGCCGGACCGTCATCGAGCTCGCCAACGTCGCCAAGCGCTACGGCGACGTCCGCGTGTTCGACGGCGCCAACGTGCACATCGAGAGGGGCGACCGCGTAGCGCTGGTCGGCCCCAACGGCGCCGGCAAGTCGACGCTCATGCGCATGCTCTCCGGGGTCGAGACGCCCGATGCGGGGACCCGCACCGAGGGGCACAACGTCGTCGCGCAGTACTTCGCGCAGGACGAGGCTACGCGGCTCGACGGCAGCCTCAACGTCTATGAAACGCTCACCGCCGGCGCACCGCTCGACGCGGTGCCCTCCGTCCGCAACATCCTCGGAGGCTTCCTTTTCACCGAGGACGACGTCTACAAACGCGTGCAGGTCCTGTCGGGCGGCGAGCGCACGCGCCTGGCGGTGGCCCGCATGCTCCTGCGCCCCTCGAACACCCTCCTCCTCGACGAACCGACGAACCACCTCGACATCGACTCGACGGACGTGCTGCTCGACGCGCTCGCCGACTACGGCGGCACGTTGATCTTCGTCTCCCACGACCGCTACTTCGTCGATCGGCTGGCCACCCGCGTCCTCGAGATCGGGGACGGTGACGCCACCCTCTACCCGGGGACCTACGAGGAGTTCCGGTGGCACAAGGAGGGCACCGCTTCGCGGCCGGCAGCCGGCGCCGCGGGCGCCCGCCCGACGCGTGCCCGCCCCGCGAGGCCGCGGGAGCGCGCCGCCCCGCCGTCCCGCCGCGCCCCGGCGGCTCCGTCATCCGGCGACGCGACTCCGAGGCGCGAGGCGCACTCGACGAGCGCCGCCGAGCACAAGCGGCAGCAGGTCGCGGCGCGGCGGCAGGAGCGGCGTACCGCCGCCTTGCGCACGCGCATCGCCGACCTCGAGCGGCGCATCGCGGAGCGCGAGGAGACCGTCCGCACGTTGGAGGCGAGCATGGCGGAGCCCGGCTTCTACGAGAACGCCGAGAGGGCGCGGCAGGCGGTGGACCGCCACCAGAAGCTCATGTGGGAAGTGGGCGACCTGATGAACCAGTGGGAAGCGCTCGAGAGCGAGGCGGCCGCGCGGGCGTCGTCCTGACCGCCGCCCGGCGCCGAGCGGCTGCACGGCAAGCTCACCGCACGGCATGCCCACCGCACGGCATGCCCCGCGCAGCACGCTCACCACGGCTCGCTCACCGAGCGCGCCGGCGACATTGCCCCCCGCCTGCGCTACGCCCGGGGGTGGGTCTTGCGGTACAGGCTGGTGATCTGGGCCGCGCTGACGTGGGTGTAGCGCTGGGTCGTGCTGACCCGCGCGTGGCCCAGCAGCTCCTGGATCGACCGCAGGTCCGCTCCCCGCTCCAGCAGGTGCGTGGCGAACGAGTGCCGCAGCGCGTGCGGACTGATGCCGAGCCGGGTGCTCGACAGGGCCACGTAGCGCCGCACCAGCCGATCCACGCTGCGCCCCGAGAGACGGCCGCCCCGATAGTTGACGAACAGGGGGTCGCGGGGGCGTCCCGCCGGGCGGCCGGCCGCCTCGGAGCCGGCGGGCTCGCCCAGGCGGGGGCGGGCCGGCCCGGAGGGTGACGGAAGGGGGGGGGGGGGGGCCCCCCGGCGGGGCGGCCGCCCGCCTCGGAGCCGGCGGTCTCGCACAGGCGGTGGCGGACCGGCAGGTAGTCGCGGATGACGTCCGCCGCCCGTTCGTGGAACGGCACGATGCGCTCGCGGCCGCCCTTGCCGCGCACCCGCACCAGACGTCCCCCGAGGTTGACGTCGTCGAGGTCAAGCCCGACCAGCTCGCTCAGGCGCAGGCCGGAAGCGTAGAGCAGCTCCAGGATGGCCCGGTCCCGGCGGCCCAACGGGGTCGCGGCGTCCGGAGCCGCCAGCAGGACGTCCATGTCGGCGATGTCGAGGTGCGCCGGCATCCGCCGCTCCGGCCGCGGCGCCGCGACGAGCGCGGCCGGGTTGTCGGCGAGGACGCCCTCCCGCCGCAGGTAGCGGCAGAAGGAGCGGATCGCGGCGAGCGTGCGGGCCGACGAGGCCCGGGCGCGCCCCTGCGCGTACAGGTCCGCGAGAAAGGTCCGGATCAGCCGGTGATCGACGTCGGCCGGCGCCGGCTCCCGCCCGAGCCGCTGCCGCGCGAAGTCGACGAACTGCCGCAGATCGGACGCGTAGGCCCGTGCCGTGTGGGGGGACGCGTTGCGGTTGAAGCGCAGGTACTCAAGAAACTCGCGCTGCAGCCGCTCCATCGGCGCCCTCCTCGGCCGAGCGCCAGACGTCGAGGTCGGCGAGGGCGCGGCGCGCCAGCGCCTCCCGCCGCGCGGCGCGCCCGCGCGGCGGCCGCGCCTCCGATGGGATGAGCCCGAACGCGATGTTGGTCGGCTGGTAGTTGGTCGGACTGGCGTGTGAGACATAGTGCGCCAGCGCCCCCAGCGCGGTCGTTCGCGGCAGGGGGCGGGGTGCCTCGCCGCGAGCCAGGGCCGCCGCGCCAAGACCCGCCATCAACCCCGACGCCGCCGACTCGACGTAACCCTCCACCCCGGAGAGCTGCCCGGCCAGGAAGAGGGCGGGCCGCGAGCGCATCTGCCAGGTCTCCCGCAGCACCGACGGGGCGTTGATGTAGGTGTTGCGGTGAATCATCCCGAAGCGCACGAACTCCGCCCGCTCCAGCCCGGGCACCATGCGCAGCACGCGGGCCTGCTCGCCCCACTTGAGCTGGGTCTGGAACCCGACGAGGCTGAAGTGGTCCGCCGCGAGGTTGTCCTGGCGAAGCTGCACGACCGCGTAGGGTCGGCGGCCGGTCGCCGGATCCGTCAACCCGACCGGCTTCAGCGGCCCGAAGCGCAGCGTGTCGACGCCGCGGTGCGCCATCACCTCTATCGGCAGGCAGCCTTCGAAGAACGGCGTGCGGTCGAAGTCGTGCAGCTCGGCCACCTCGGCTCCGATCAGCGCCTCGTGGAATCGTGCGTACTGCATCGCGTCCAACGGGCAGTTCAGGTAGTCGCCGGTGGCGGCCTGCCCCGCCTCCGCGTCGGCCGCGGTCTGCCGTCCGTGCCGCGAAGCCCGAAAGACGATGCTCGCGTCGATCGAGTCCGCATGGACTATCGGACTCACGGCGTCGAAGAAGTAGAGCTGCTCGTGTCCGACCAGCGCCGTGAGCTCTTCCGCGAGCGCTTCGGAGGTCAGCGGTCCGGTGGCGATGATGACGGGCCGGCAGGGGTCGTCCGCCGCGGGAATGCCCGTCACCTCCTCGCGGTGAATCGTCACGAGCGGCTCGTCCTCGAGGGCCTCGGTCATGCCGGCGGCGAAGCGCTCCCGATCGACGGCCAGCGCGCCGCCCGCCGGCACCCGGGTCGCGTCGGCGACGCGCATCACCAGGGATCCGAGCTGCCGCATCTCGGCCTTCAGCAGCCCGACGGCGTTCTCGAGCCGGTCGCCGCGGAACGAGTTGCTGCAGACGAGCTCGGCGAGGCGGCCGGTGCGATGGACCGCCGTCGGGCGGACGGGGCGCATCTCGTGGAGGGCAACCGGCACCCCGCGACGGGCCGCCTGCCACGCGGCCTCGGTGCCGGCCAGCCCGCCGCCCACGATGCGAATCACGGTGCGCCCCCGGCCGCGGGGTCGTGACGGGGCCCGCCCGGCTCAGCCGGCCGCCCGCTCCTCGTCGTCGTGCTGGTAGTCGCAGTCGTCATTGTGGCAGAGCAACTGCCGGCCCCAGCGCTTCGTCACCTTCTCGAGCAGGAACGGCGCCCGGCACTTCGGGCACGGCGTCGCGAGCGGCTTGTTCCAGAGCGTGAAGTCGCAGTCCGGGTAGTTGCTGCATCCGTAGAAGACCCGCCCCCGGCGCGACTTGCGCTCTACGAGGTCGCCGCCGTCGCGCGGACAGGCGACCCCGGTGCTCTCGAGCTTCACGTAGCGGCACTTGGGGTAGTTGCTGCAGGCGGTGAACTCGCCGAAACGCCCGTGCTTCACGATCAGGTGGGTGCCGCACTTCGGGCAGGGCTCGTCGAGCGGCCGATCCGGCTTCGCCGCCGCCACGCCCTTGGCGGTGGCGATCAGCTTGCGCGTGGTCTTGCACTCGGGATATCCGGAGCAGGCCAGGAACTGGCCGAACCGACCGCGCTTGACGACCATCGGCCGGCCGCAGGTATCGCAGGATTCCTCCTCCTGCTCCTCCCCCGCCGCCGTGTCGGCCGGCTCGATCTCCCGCGTGTTCTGGCACTCCGGGTAGGCGCTGCAGGCCAGGAACATCCCGAAGCGCCCGATCTTGCGAACCATCTTCGACCCGCACTTGTCGCAGGTCTCGTCGCTCGGGAGCCCCTCCGCCTTCACGTTGGGCATCGCCGTCGCGGCCCTCTCGAGGTCCGTGCGGAACTTCTCGTAGAAGCTCGCCAGCGTGCCCTGGTAGTCGGCTTGGCCTTCCGCGATCCGGTCCAGACGATCCTCCAGTTCGCGCGTATAGGCGACCTGGATGATGTCGTCGAAGCTGCGCGTGAGGAGATCGGTGACGAGCCGGCCGAGCCTTGTCGGCTTGAAGCGCCCCTCGAGCTTCTCGACGTAGTCGCGCATCTGGAGGGTGCCGATGATCGACGCGTAGGTGGTGGGCCGCCCGATGCCGTTCTCCTCGAGCTCCTTGACCAGCGTCGCCTCCCCGAACCGCGGCGGCGGCTGCGTGAACTTCTGCTCGGGCCGGAGCCCCTTGAGGTCGAGGCGGTCGTTCTCCCGCACGGCCGGCAGCAGGCCGGTGGCGCCGGCCTCTTCGCTGCCCTTCCCGGCGTCGCCCGGCGTCTCGGGCTCGGAGCCTGCCTGCGGGGTCCGCTCGTAGACCGCCAGCCAGCCGCTGAACTTGGGCACCGATCCCTTCGCCCGCAGCAGGTAGTCGCCCGCACGCACCTCGACCGTCGTGTCGTCGAACGTCGCCGGCGGCATCTGCGACGCCACGAAGCGGTTCCAGACGAGCTCGTACAGGTAGGCCTGCTCGCGCGTGAGGTGCGGCCGGACGGCGGCGGGATCGAGCGCCATGGACGTCGGCCGTATCGCCTCGTGCGCGTCCTGGGCGTCCTTGCCGGCCCGGTATCGCTTGGGCTGGGCGGGAAGGAACTCCGGCCCGTAGGTGGACGTGATGTGGTCGCGCACGCTCGCGATCGCCTCCTCCGAGACGCGCGTCGAATCGGTCCGCATATACGTGATCAGGCCGACCGAGCCCTCGCCCGGGATCTCGATCCCCTCATAGAGCTGCTGAGCGACCTGCATCGTGCGCTTCACGGGAAACCGCGCCGCCTGCTGCAGCTTGCTCGTGATGAACGGCGGCGCCGCGTGGCGCTTGCGCTCCTTCTCGGTCACCGTTTCTACGACGTAGGTCGCCCTCTCCAGGTCGGCCACCACGGCCTTCGCTTCCGCCTCCTTCCCCAGCTTGACGGCCTGCTTCCCCTTCTTCACCAGCCGGGCATCGAACTCCGGCGGGAGGCCGGCGGCCAGACGCGCCGTGACGTGCCAGTACTCCTCCACCTCGAAGGCGTCGATGGCCGCCTCGCGGTCGCAGACGAGCTTCAGGGCGACGGACTGCACGCGGCCCGCGCTCAGACCCCGCTGCACCTTGTCCCACAGCAGCGGGCTCAGCTTGTAGCCGACCAGCCGGTCGAGCACGCGCCGGGCCTGCTGGGCGTCCACCATGCGCTGGTCGATCTCCCCGACGCGGTCCAGCGCGGCCGAAACGGCGGTGCGCGTGATCTCGTTGAACATGAGCCGGCCGACCTGCTTCTTGGCTCCGACCTCGCGCGCCAGATGCCAGCCGATCGCTTCGCCTTCTCGATCCGGGTCCGTCGCGACGTAGATCCGGCTCACGCCCTTGGCGGCGTCCTTCAACTGCTTGATGACCTTCTTGCGCGCCGGAATCGGCTCGTACGCGGGGGAGAAACCGGCCTCCACATCGACGCCCAGCCGGGTCTTCGGCAGGTCGCGAATGTGGCCCATCGAGGCAACGACTTTGTAATCCTTGCCCAGGTAGCGGTTGATGGTGCGGGCCTTGGCCGGCGATTCGACGACGACGAGGGTCTTGGCCATGGGTGGTGCGGTTCCTTGTTTCTACGTTACCACCGGCGAGGGCAAACGGACGAATCGCCCGGCCCCGATCCGCGCGACGCGCCCCCTGAGCTCGAGCTCCGTGAGGTGCGTGAGCAGCGCGGGCAACGCCAGGCCGGACTGTTGCGCCAGTCGCTCGACGTCGCAGGGATCGCCCGGCTCCATCCGCGCCAGCACCGGGTCGGACTCCGCCGGCGACTCCCCATCGCCCGCGGCGTGCGCCGCCACGCCCAACTCCTCCAGGATGTCCTCCGCGGTTTCGACGATCCGGGCGCCGTCGCGGATCAGGCGGTGGGCGCCGCGGCTGCGGCCGCTCAGGACGTTGCCGGGCACGGCCATCACCTCGCGGCCCTGCTCGGCGGCCAGCCGGGCCGTGATGAGCGACCCGCTGCGCACCGTCGCCTCGACGACGACCACGGCGCGCGACAGCCCGCTCAGAATGCGGTTCCTCCGCGGGAAGTGATGGCGGAGCGGAGGCGCCCCCGGCCCGAGCTCGCCGGCCAGGGCTCCGTGCGCCACGATCTCCTCGGCCAGCGACGCGTGCTCGGGAGGGTACACGACGTCGACGCCCGACCCCAGCACCGCCACGGTCGGCCCGCCCGCGGCGAGTGCTCCGCGGTGGGCCGCCGCGTCGACGCCCCGAGCGAGTCCGCTGATCGCCACGATGCCGTGCTCCGCCAGGCCTTCGGACACGCCCTCCGCGCCAGCCCGCGCCACCCCCGGTCGGCCCCGCCCGCGGCGAGTGCCCCGCGGTGGGCCGCCGCGTCGACGCCCCGAGCGAGTCCGCTGATCGCCGCGATGCCGTGCTCCGCCAGGCCTGCGGCCAGGCGCTCCGCGACGGCGCAGGCGTACGGCGAGCCGGTGCGGGAGCCGACGACGGCGACGGCGGGCGCCGGGAGCAGCGCCGCGTCGCCCCGCACCCAGAGCACGGCCGGCGGATCGTCGATCTCGGCGAGCTGCCGCGGATACGCCGCGTCGGTCCAGGGTAGGGCCCGCATGCCGGCGCGGCCCCCCCGGTCGCGCAGGCGCGCCGCGCGCGCACGCCGGCCGGGCCGGCGGGGGGGCGGGGCGGGGGGGAGGAAGGGGCGGCGGGGGGGTCCGGGAGCCGCTCCGCCAGCTCCGCGAGCCCCGGCACGCGCCGCTGGTCCGCTTCGTCGCGGAGCCGGCGCCCGCCCGCCAGATGCGCCCGCAGAGCGGACCTGGACAGGACGAGCGACAGCACCACCGCCTCGCGCAGGGTCGCCGGCGAGTCGCCGCACGTCACGCCGCCTCCGGAGAGCAAGAACCGTTCCGGACGGCAGGATCCGTTCCGCAGCGTGCCGGCGTCAGTCATCCGTCGGCGCGCGGCGCCGCTCGCGGGAGGCGGATGGCGCTTGCTCCGGTCGCGGTGCCGTGACTATATTGGCGAGAGAGGGATGCTCTCCGGCACACCGACCATGGCGACGAGAAGGTGGGCGGTCGCGGGTCTCCTGTGGCTGGCCCCCCTGGCACCCGGCGTGGACGCGGACGAGCGCGACGACGCGCGCGCCCACGTGGAGTTCGGGATCTCGGTGGCGCGGGCCGAGCTCTGGCAGGAGGCGATCTACCGCTGGAAGCGCGCGTCCGAGATCGACCCGAGCTATGCCGCCGCCTGGAACAACCTCGGCATCGCCTACGAGCGCGGAGGGCTTTTCGACGAAGCGCTCGAGGCCTACGAGACGGCGCTCGACCTCGAACCGGACAACCTGATGATCCAGCAGAACTACGATCTGTTCAGGGAGATCTATGACCGGCTTGACGAAGACGCTCGCTAGCCTGGCGTTGCTGCTGGTCGCTCCGGCCTGCACCAGCTACTACGAGATCCCCATCGAGACGCCGCTCAAGCCGAAGCTCGACGTGAGCCGCTTCCAGCGCGTCCTGATCGCCGGCTTCGTGGCCGGCGGGAGCGACGACGTCGACGCCAACCTGGAGACGGCGCGACTGCTCCGCAGCCAACTCCGCTCCGAGTCCCGGCTGCAGGTGGTCGACGCCGAGGTTCTCGACCTGCTGACCGTCGCCCGGAACGAGAGCGACCTCGACTACGGGGACAGCGAGGACGCGAACGGCAACGGCAACGGAGAGATCGGGGACGAGGACGATGCGGGGGACCTGAGCGAGGAGGAACTCGAGGCGCACGAGCACATTTTCGCCAACATCAGCTACTGGCGGCAGCTCGGCGAGGAGCACCAGAACCCGCTCATCGTGACCGGCACCATCCACTTCACGCCGCACGCGCGCGCCGGAATGGTGACCAGCGAGCGCGAGATCTACGACGAGTTCGGCCGCCGCCGCGTCGTTCCGGTGCGCGCGTACCGCGACCGCCGCGGCTTCGTGCTGAGCCCGAAGTTCATCTTCATCGACGGGCGGACCGGGGTCACGCTGTACACGGAGCAGCACCGCGAGGAGGTGCTCTACGACGCGTCGTCGAACACGCCGGCGCTCTCCTCCTACTTCGAGCTCATGGACCGCCTGGTCCCGTCGTTCCTCGGCGCCCTCAGCGATCAGAGCATCCGGGGCTCGCGCATCCTCTTGAAGTAGCCGCCTTGAAGTAGCCGACGCTCGGTTGAAGCAGCTCCCGACGGCGGTTGCCTTTACAGGCGGCCGCCTGAGCGGGTAGGCTTGGGGCGCAAGGTCGCCCGGCGGCGATCGGAGGGTCAGGGCGTGTACGCGATCATCGAGTCCGGAGGGCGTCAGCTTCGCGTCGAGGAAGGCGCCGTCGTCAACGTGGATCGGCTCGAAGCCGAGGTCGGCGACCAGGTCGAGTTCAACCGCGTGCTCTTCGTCGAGCAGGGCGGCGGCATGTTCGTGGCGGGCACGCCCTACGTGAACGGCGCTTCCGTCTCGGGCCTGGTCGACGCGCAGACCCGGGGGCCGAAGATCCGGGTGTTCCGCAAGCGGCGGCGCAAGGCGTGGCGGCGCACGCTGGGGCATCGCGCGGAGCTGACGTCGGTGCGCATCGTCCGCATCGACGCGTGACGGAGCCGCGGTTTCCCAGGATCGGCAGCAGAGGCAGGCATGGCGCACAAGAAGGGTCAGGGCAGCTCGAGGAACGGCCGCGACAGTCAGGCCCAGCGGCTCGGGGTCAAGCGCTTCGACGGCAACCTCGTCCCGGGCGGCGCCATCCTCGTCCGCCAGCGCGGGCGCCGCTTCCGGCCCGGACCGGGCGTCGGGCTCGGCAAGGACGACACGCTGTTCGCGAAGATCGCCGGCCGGGTGCAATTCAAGGACCACGGCGCCCGCGGGCGCGTGATCAGCGTCATCCCCACGGCCAGCTGATCGGCGCATGTTCGTCGACGAAGTCGACATCCAGGTTGCGGCCGGCGACGGCGGCAACGGGTGTGTGAGCTTCCGGCGCGAGAAGCACGTCCCCCGCGGCGGCCCGAACGGCGGCGACGGCGGGCGCGGCGGCTCCGTCATCCTGCGCGCCAGTCCACACTGCAACACGCTGGTCAACTACCGTTTCCACCCCGAGTTCCGCGCCAAGCGGGGCAGCCACGGCCAGGGGTCGAACCGCACGGGGCGGGCCGGGCACAACTTGGTGCTCGAGGTGCCGCCGGGCACGCTGGTCCATTCGCGCGACGACGACCGGCTCCGGAAGGTGGCCGACCTGGTCGCGGTCGGCCAGGAGGTCCGCGTCGCGGCGGGGGGACGCGGCGGACGAGGCAACCAGCACTTCGCGACCTCGACGAATCGCGCGCCGCGGCGCGTCGAGACCGGTCAGCCTGGCGAGGCCCGGGCCCTGCGGCTGCAGCTCAAGCTCCTTGCCGACGCGGGCCTCGTCGGCTACCCCAACGTCGGCAAGTCGACCTTGGTGCGGCGCCTCTCCGCCGCCCGCCCGAAGGTGGCGGACTACCCGTTCACGACGCTCAGTCCGCACCTGGGGGTGGTGCGGCTGGACGACGAACGGAGCTTCGTGCTGGCCGACGTCCCCGGCCTCATCGAGGGCGCCCACGACGGACACGGCCTCGGCCATCGCTTTCTTCGCCACCTCGAACGGACGAAGGTGCTGGTGCACGTAATCGACGTCTCGCCGGCCAGCGGGCGGGATCCCGTAGCCGACTTCGCCACGATCCGAGACGAGCTCACCCGCTTCCCGGTCGATCTGCCCGGAGACGCGGGCGCCGCCCCGTCGCTGGCCGGCAGGCCGCAGATCGCGGCAGCCAACAAGATCGACGTCCTCGGCGACCCGGAGCGGCTGGCGTCCCTGGAACGGCGCCTGGCTGTCGACTCCATCCCGCTCTTCCCCATCTCGGCCGTGACCGGCGAGGGCATCCGCCCGCTCCAGGAGGCAATCTGGGCGGCGGTGGCGGCCGGGCCGGATTCGCCCGATCACGCCGAGCGCGAATGACGGCCCCGAAGCGGATCGGCGTCCTCGGCGGCACCTTCGACCCCATCCACTTCGGACACGTCGATGCAGCCGCAGCCGCGCGCCGCGCGCTGGACCTCGACCACGTGCTGCTCATGCCGGCGCGGGTGCCGCCCCACAAGGCGGCGTCCCCGCTCGCCTCGGCCTACCATCGCTTCGCCATGGCAGCGCTCGCGGCGGCAGACCGAGCGGAACTCCGGGTCAGCGACATCGAGCTCGAGCAGTCCGGGCCCTCGTACACGTCGTGGACGCTGGACCGGCTCGCTCGGGCAGGACTCCGGCCGGCGCAGCTCTTCTTCATCGCGGGCACGGACGCCTTCGCGGAGATCACCGCCTGGCGGGACTACCCCGACCTCCTCTCCCGCAGTCACTTCGTGGTGGTGTCGCGCCCCGGGAACGACGCCGACCGCATGCCGCAGCGTCTGCCCACCCTTGCCGGGCGGATGCACGCGCCGCACGGCACCGAGTCGACCACCGCAGCGGATCCGACCCGCATCTGGCTCGTCTCGGCGCCGACGCGGGACGTCTCCTCTTCCACCGTGCGCGCATGCGTCGAGCGGGGACACGCGGTCGACCGGCTCGTACCCGCGACGGTGGCTGCACACATCGCACGTCACGACCTGTACGGCCGGCTACCTGGCGAACGGCTTGCATGACGAGCACCACACTTCCGGAGACGGTACGGCTCGCGGCAGCGACGGCGCACGACAAGAAGGCGCTCGACATCGTCGTGCTCGACCTGCGGGCCCGCGGCGCGTTCACGGACCACTTCGTGCTCTGCTCGGGACGCAGCACCCGGCAGGTCAAGGCGATCGTCGATGGCATCACCGAACGGCTCCGGGACGAGGGACGGCGGCCATCGCTCGTGGAGGGCTACGACCGCGCCGAGTGGGTGCTCATCGACTGCTTCGACGTCGTCATCCACGTCTTCACGGACGAGACGCGGCGCTTCTACGACCTCGAACGGCTCTGGGGCAGCGCCGAGCGCATCGAGTACCCCCTCGGCGAGGCGGCGCACGGATGACCTCCGGGATGCCGTCCGCGCCCTGGCCGACGCCGTGCTTGCGGTGGTCTGGTCGCCCGCCTGCGCCGCGTGCGCTGCGCCGCTCCCGGAACCGACCCGCGGCATTGTCTGCCAACGCTGCTGGGACGCCCTGGCGAGGCTCGACGGGGCGCCGGATGTCGGCGGCGCCCGCACGGCGGCGCGTCGCTTTGCTTTCCTGATCGGTCCGCGGGACCGCGGGCCGCGGACGGTGGGGCGGGCTGCCGGACCTTACGAAGGCCGCTTGCGGGCGATCCTCCACGCGTTCAAGTACGACGGCTACCGCTCGTTGGCCCGCCCCCTGGCGGAGCTCCTGCGGCGAGCCGGAGCCGACGTGCTCGCAGGAGCGGACCTGGTCGTCCCCGTGCCGCTCCACTGGCGGCGCCGCCAACACCGCGGCTTCAATCAGGCCGCCGAGCTCGCTGCCCACCTTGGGCTGCCGATGGTGGAGGCGCTGCGGCGCAAGCGCGCCACGCCGTCACAGGTCGGGCTGTCGCGGTCGGAACGGGCACGGAGCGTGCGCGGGGCCATCGCGCTCGCCCGCGGTGGTTGCGCGGTCCGCGGACGCTCCGTGGTCCGCGGAAGCTCCCTGGCCCGCGGAAGCTCCCTGGTCCGCGGTCGTTCCATCGTCCTGGTCGACGACGTCCTCACGACCGGCGCCACCATCGAGGCCTGCGCGGCGGTGCTGCGCGCCGCCGGGGCCGGCCGCGTGCGGGCCCTTACGGTGGCGCAAGCCGTGGCGCAAGCGCCTGCCCTATCGCCTCCGCCACCGCGTCCTCTGCCTGCTCGCCGTCGATCCGCACCCAGCTCGGGTCCGCGGCCTGCCGCAGGTAGCTCTCCCTGACCAGGGACAGAAGCTGCAGATCGCGCTCGTACCGGTCGCGGCCGGTCGCCTTGCGCTCCACCGCCGTCTCGGGCCCGATGTCGAGCAGCACCGTCAACTCCGGTTGCGGCAGGAAGCGCTGGAGCGACGCCAGCCACGCCGCGTCCAGGCCCTGGGCCTGGCCGTAGGCGACGCCGGACGCCACGTAGCGGTCGAAGAGAACGACGATGCCCGCTTCGTGCCACCGCTCGACGTCGGCCTTTCGCTCGTACCGGTTGGCGACGTAGAGCAGTTGCATCACCTCGGCGCCGTAGTCGCGCTCGCCCTGGAGGGCGCGGGCGATCTCCTCGCCGATCGTGGTGCCGTAGTCGGGAAACGAAACCACGCGCGACCGCGTGCCGCCCGCCCGCAGGCGGTCCCGCAAGAGGCGCGCCTGGGTCTCCTTGCCGGATTGATCGAGTCCCTCGAAGGCAATCAGCATCAGCGGCTCACGCGCGGCAGGGCGCGGGGAAGGACTTCGCTGGCCGGCGCGGCCGGTTCGCAGGCCAGCAGATCGTCGACCGTCTGACGGCGGCGGACGAGTCGCCAGTCCCCGCCGTCGACCAGCGCCTCCGCCGGCAGCGGGTGGCGGTTGTAGTTCGACGCCATCGCGGACCCGTAGGCCCCGGCATCGAGAACGGCGAGCAGGTCGCCCACCTCCGGCAGGACCATCCGCCGCCCGAGGCCGACCACGTCGGTCGTCTCGCAGAGGGGGCCCACCACGTCGCACGTCGCGTACGGCCCGGTCCGCGGAGCGACCGGCTCTATCCGGTGGTAGGCGTCGTAGAGGGCAGGACGCATCAGCTCGCTCATGCCGGCGTCGACGACGACGAAGTGGCGATCGCCGCTCTGCGGCTTGACGTCGACCACGGTCGTCAGCAGCACCGCGGTCGGGCCGACAATCCACCGGCCCGGCTCGACCAGCAGCCGCAGTCCGGTCGGGGCTACCGCTCCGAGGAGGGTGCGGCCGTAGTCGCCCACGTCGACGGCCGGCGCGCCGTCGTAGGAGATTCCCAGACCTCCACCCAGGTCGAGGTGCTCCAGCGCGACGCCGTCGTCGCGCAGCTCCCCGGCGAAGGCGGCCACCGTCGAGGCAGTGCGGCGGACCGGATCGAGCCTGGTCATCTGCGAGCCGACGTGCGCGTGGACGCCGACGAGTCGGAGGCCCGGGCGGGCGGCAGCCTCGCGGCACACGCGCCGAGCGTCGTCGATCGGCACGCCGAACTTGTGCCCACGGCCGCCGGTGGAGATGCCGGGGTGACTCGCGGCGTCGATGTCCGGATTGACGCGCACCGCGACCCTCGCCCGGACCCCCCGCGCCTGCGCGATGCGGTCGATGCGCTCGAGCTCGCCGGCGGACTCGGCGTTGATCGCGTGCAGATCGGCCGCCACCGCCGCTTCGAGCTCGGCCGCGGACTTCCCCACCCCGGTGAACACGATGTCGTCCGGCGCGAAGCCGGCGCGGCGCGCAACCGCGATCTCGCCTCCGGAATTGGCGTCGACGCCCGCACCCGCCGCCCTCAGGATCTCCAGCAAGCCGCGCGTCGAGTTGGCCTTCAGCGCGTAATGGATGCGATGCGGGTGCGCGGCCAGCGCGGCGTCGAGCGCCCGGTAGCGCTGCTCGATCGAAGCGCGGCTGTAGACGTAGAGGGGCGTCCCCTCAGTGCGCGCGACCAGCGCCAGATCGGCGCCGTCGCACGTCCCAGCCGTTGCCGTGAACGAGAAGCCAGCCATCGCCACCCGCCGCCCGATCGCGCGCCCTGACGGGAGCGTCGGGAGTCTGCGCGGCGCGCACTCCTGCCTCGCACGAACGCCCACCAATCGCCCCCTGACGGTCCCGCCTAGTCGCGACCGACCCGCGGGGGGGCGCGCCCCTCCCCCTCGCACGACCCCCCCCCACGCGCCCCCGGCGGGCCCCGCCTAGTCGCGCCCGCCCCGCGGGAGGCCGCGCCGTTCTCCGGCGCAGCCTCCCGGGCCGAGCCGGAATTGTACGCGCAAGCCCGAGGGCCGATCCAGGCGGCGGCGAGAGCAGTTCCCATTTCGGCCTCGGGCATGCGAAGATCCGCGCTTGGGTATGTCCGCCGGCTCTGCCCCCGCGCCGTCGGTGCCGATCGACACCCTCATCGAGGCCTGTCTGCGCGGCGAGCAGCAGGCGTGGGAGACGGTCGTCCAGCGGTATCGCCGAAAGGTGTTCAACGTCGCGTATCAGTTCGTGGGCCGGCACGACGAGGCGGAGGATCTGACGCAGGACATCTTCGTCAAGATATTCCGCGCGTTGCACACGTTCGACCGCCGAGCCAACTTCCAGACGTGGCTCATCAGCATCAGCCGCAACCTCTGCATCGATCACTACCGAAGCGTGCGCAAGGAACGCGAGACGGTCGATCGCCACGTCGACACGGCCGATCTGAACCCTGTCGCGCGGGGGCCGGACGCGTTCAAGCGGCTCGATCAGTTCGACCGGCGCGAGCTGCTCCGGCAGGCGTTCAAGGCACTGCCGGCCACGCTCCGCTCCGCCGTCGCCCTGCGGGATCTCCAGGAGCTGTCCTACCAGGAAATCGCGGCCCGACTCGAACTGCCGGAAGGGACCGTGAAGTCACGGATCAACCGGGGCCGCCATGAGCTCGCCCGTCAGATCCGGCGGATCGAGCGGGAACGGGACGCCCCGATTGCCGCGCGCGCGGCCACCCCGGCGACTGGAGTATCGGAATGAACCTATCGACGGATCGCAGCGGCGGGATCGTCATCGTGCGAGTGGGCGAGGCGAAGCTGGTCCATCCCCTGTTGCCGACGTTCGCAGGCTCGGTCTCCGACCTGCTGTCGGGCGGCGACCGGCGCGTAATCATCGACCTGTCGCACGTCGTCTACCTCGACAGCGCGTGCATCGGCTGCCTGATGGACCTGTACCGGCAGGCCGACAAGCTCGGGGCCAAGGTGAAGCTCTCCGGCGTCCAGCGCAGGGTCGAGACGATGCTGACGATGACCGGTGCCCACCACTTCATCGAGCTCCATCCGGACGAGCCGAGCGCCATCAAGAGCTTCGAGGACTGAGCATGCGGACCATCAAGACGAGCTCCGGCGCCGAGATCGGACTCGACGGGGACCTGCTGGCGGTGCTCGAAGCCCTCTCCCTGACGCTGCACGCGCGCCACGGCCTCGACTACCGCTTCGAGGACACGATGCGCGAGATCCGCCACCTCGTCGAGCAGATGGGCGAGGAGGATCGGAGCGCCTACCTCATCGAGAGCCTGTTTCTCAACTCGGTGACCTACGAGAACGAGAAGCTCGGCGCCTACATGCGCAAGCTCACCCGCGGCGAGTAGCGCGCCGATCGTCGCCTGACGGTTCCGCCCGGCGCGCAGCCTGACCTACGCGAATCCGGCACCGTTCCACGGCGCAGATCCTGGCGAGCGCGGCCGAATCAGCGGCTGAGCGCGGGTCCGGCGACGGCGGGAGCCGGTGCCTTCGCAACCGCCGTTTCCGGCGCGTCATCGAGATACCAGGCGTCCGTCTCGTCGAGGATCTTGCGGGCGAAGGCCGCGTGCAGCGCGTGGCCGCCGCGATGGACGACCAGATGGCCGATCAGTGGGTGGCCGACGAGCGCCAGGTCGCCGATGACGTCGAGAATCTTGTGGCGCACGAATTCGTCCTCGAAGCGGAGAGAGCTGTTCAGCACGCCCGTCTCGCCGAGGACGATGGCGTTGTCGAGCGATCCGCCCAGTGCCAGCCCGCGCTGACGGAGCTGCTCGATCTCCTTGAGGAAGCCGAACGTCCGGGCGGGCGCGACCTCCTCGATGAACGATTCCTCGGTCACGCGCTGACTGCGGGTCTGGTGCCGCAGCAGGGGGTGGTCGAAGCTGATGCTGTAGGTGACCCGGAAGTCGTCGGCCGGGTACAGGGCGATGCTCTTGTCTCCGCGCGACAGGGAGATCGTACGCGCCACCCGCAGGTAGCGTCGCCGCGCCTTGAGCCGGCGCACCTCGGCCTCGTGAACCAGGTAGACGAAAGAGGCCGCGCTGCCGTCCATGATCGGCACCTCGGCCTGGTTCAGCTCCACCGTGACGTTGTCGATCCCGAGACCGACGAGCGCCGCCAGCAGATGCTCGACCGTATCGACCGACGCCGCATCCTGGGCAAGACCGGTGGCGTAGTCGATCCCCGCCACGCGCGCCGCGGTGGCGGGCACCTCGAGTCCGTCGAGATCCAGTCGTCGGAAGCGAATGCCGTGGTGCGCCGGGGCCGGCCGCAGCCGCAGGGTGACCCTGCGACCGGAATGCAACCCGATGCCGGTGCACGAAACCGAGCGCCTGAGCGTCTGCTGCGCAGCCATCACCGAAGTACGCCCTCCTCGCGACACGGTGTCGCGCTGCCGTGCCTGCCCTGCCGGTTCTTCCCCGGCATGTAGCAAATCGAATGCCCGCGGTCGCAGCACGTCTTGCCTCCCGTGCAACGACCATATTTTACATGCATTTGCGGGGACCTTACAGCGGGCCGATCCGGAGCAATGAGGCGCCCACTGTGGCTTTCTGGACACACTACAGAGCCACCGATTGTGGCTCTGTTACCACATCTCACGATCCGCGAGCAGCGGATCCGGACGCCAACAGCGGGTGCAGGAAGGTGCCGGTGGCGGAACGGGCATCGCGGGCCACCTCCTCCGGCGTCCCCTCGGCGACGACACTGCCTCCCTCGTCCCCGCCGCCCGGCCCGAGGTCGATCACGTGATCGGCGGCCTTGACCACGTCGAGCTGGTGCTCGATCACGACGACCGAGTTGCCCTGCTCGACGAGCTTGTCGAGCACTTCGAGCAGGCGACGGGTGTCTTCCAGGTGCAACCCGGTGGTTGGCTCGTCCAGGATGTACAGGGTCCGCCCCGTGCTGCGGCGGGACAGCTCCTTGGCCAGCTTCACGCGCTGCGCCTCGCCGCCGCTCAACGTCGTGGCCGGCTGGCCGAGCGTCACGTAGCCGAGGCCGACGTCCTGGAGCGTCCGCAGCTTCGATGCTGCGGACGGGAAGTTCTCGAGCAGCGGCAGCGCCTGATCGACGGTCAGATCGAGCATCTCGGCGACGGACACGCCACGGTACTTGATCTCGAGCGTCTCGCGATTGTAGCGCCGCCCCTTGCACTGCTCGCAGGTCACGTAGACGTCGGGCAGGAAGTGCATCTCGACCGCAATCAGCCCGTCTCCCTGGCAGGCTTCGCACCGGCCGCCCTTGACGTTGAAGGAGAACCGCCCGGGCCGGTAGCCGCGGGCGCGGGCTTCCGGAAGCATCGAGAAGAGCTCGCGAACGAACGTGAACATCCCCGTATAGGTCGCCGGATTGGAGCGGGGCGTCCGCCCGATGGCCGACTGGTCGATCTGGATCACCTTGTCGACGAGCTCGATGCCGTCGATGCCCGCGTGGGCGCCCGGCTCGTGGGTGGCGTTGTGCAGGGTCCGGGCCAGGGAGCGGTACAGGATGTCGTTCACCAGCGTCGACTTCCCCGATCCGCTCACCCCGGTCACCGCGGTGAGCACGCCCAGCGGGACTGCGACGTCGATGCCCTTCAGGTTGTTCGCGCGGGCCGCGCGGATGGTCAACTGCCCGTGCAGGTGGGGCCGGCGCACCTTCGGCGTCGCGATGCTGCGGTCGCCGCGCAGGTACATCCCGGTGAGCGAGGCATCCCCGTCACCGACCAGCTCCGACGGCGTCCCCTGGAAGACGACGTTCCCACCGTGCTCGCCGGCCCCGCTCCCGAGGTCGACGACGTAGTCGGCGGCGCGAATGGTCTCTTCGTCGTGCTCGACGACGACGACGGTGTTTCCGAGGTCGCGCAGGCGCGTCAGGGTGGTCAGGAGCAGGCGGTTGTCTCGCTGGTGAAGGCCGATCGACGGCTCGTCGAGCACGTACAGCACCCCCGTCAGGTTGGCCCCGATCTGCGTCGCGAGACGGATGCGCTGGGCTTCGCCGCCCGACAGCGTGGAGGCGCCCCGCGCCAGCGACAGGTACCCCACGCCGACGTCGCACAGGAAACGCAGCCGATCGCGAATCTCGCGCAGCACCCGGTCGGCGACGATCGCCTCCCGCTCGTCGAGGTCGAGCTCGTCGAACGTCGCGAGGGCCGCGGTGATCGGCACGCCGACGTAGTCGGCCAGCGTGCGTCCCTTCACCCGCACCGCCCGGCTCTCCGGCCGCAGGCGCTCCCCTCCACACGCGGCGCACGGTCGGAGCGCCCGGTACGGCTCGAGTTCCTCCCGCTGGAGCGCGGTGCCGCTCTCGTACCGGCGGCGCAGGTTCGAGAGGACGCCCTCGAAGTCCTTGCCGAACGGATCCCGCTTCGCGAACCCGGCGCCGGAGCCGCGCGTCCGACCGGGTCCGCGGACCGAAGCGGGCGGCCCCGACATCAGCAGATCCCGCTGCCGTCGCGGGAGCTCGCGGTACGCCGCCTCGAGATCGATGTCGAAGTGCCGTGACAGGCGGCCGAGCGCCTCGCGGACGAGCGTCCGGTCGCCGCGCGCCCAGGGCAGGATGGCGCCTTCGGCGAGCGACTTGCCGTCATCGGGCACGATGCGCTCCGGATCGAAGTCCTCGACCGTCCCGAGCCCCTGACACTCCCGGCAGGCGCCGTGCGGGGAGTTGAACGAGAAGGCGCGGGGCGTCATCTCCGGCACGTTGATGTCGCAACGGACGCAGGCCAGGCGCCGGGACAGCAGCCGGTCGCCCCCGGACTCCGTGTTGATCACCACGACGTCGTTGGCGAGCCGGAGCGCGAGCTCGAGCGACTCCGTGAGGCGGCGCTCCGCCCCCGACCGGACGATGAGACGGTCGACGACGACCTCCAGCCAGTGGTTCCGCCTCCGGTCGAGCTTGATGTCGTCCTCGGTCGATCGCACCTCGCCGTCGACGCGGACCCGGGTGAAGCCGCGCGCACGGATGTCGGCCAGCTCGCGCTTGAACTCGCCCTTCCGGCCTCGCACGACGGGCGCGAGCACGTTGACGCGCGGCCCCCGCGGGTCGGCGAAGATGCTCTCCACCATGCGGTCCACCGTCTGCGACGCGATCTCGCACCCGCAGGACGGGCAGTGCGGCTCGCCGATGTTGGCGAACAGCAACCGCAGGTAGTCGTAGATCTCCGTCACCGTCCCGACGGTCGAGCGGGGATTCGAGCCGGTCGTTCGCTGCTCGATCGAGATCGCGGGCGACAGCCCGTCCACCTGATCGACGTCCGGCTTCTCGACCTGCTCCAGAAACTGCCGCGCGTAGGCGGACAGCGACTCGACGTAACGCCGCTGGCCCTCCGCGTACACGGTATCGAACGCCAGCGACGACTTGCCGGAGCCCGACAGCCCCGTCACGACGACCAGCCGGTCGCGCGGAATCCGGACGTCGATGTTCTTCAGGTTGTGGACCCGAGCGCCGCGGACGTCGATCGAGCCGTGCGGCATGGAGGCGGCGGGGGACGGAGCGGACGGCTGCGCTCGGGTCATGGTGCGACGGCGTCGAGACGATAGACGGTGTCGGACGAGGCAACGACCACGCCTCCCGTCGGGTCGAAGGCGAGTCCGACCAGGTTGCGCGCGGACAGCACCTCCGCGGTGGCCGCTCCGTCGGGGTCGAAGCGGCAGACGCCGCTCAGCCCGGCGAGAGCCTCGACGACGTGCAGCGATCCGTGCGCGTCGAACGCCAGCCCCTGGGGCCGGCCGAAGCGCGCCGCCATCCGGTCGACCTTCCCGGTCCGATCGATGCGGTAGACACTGTCGTACGAAGCCAGGGTCGGCCCGGTCAGGTACAGCCCGTCATCCGGCCCCCACGCGAGGTGATAGGCCGCGACGCTCGATGGCATCGTGGCGAAGGCGACCGCCCGCCCGCTCGACGCCACCCGGAAGACTGTGCCCGAGCGGTCGCCGACGTAGAGCGTGCCGTCCGGACTGAACGCAAGGCCGCACGCGACGCCGAGCTCCGACACGACGACCTCGAAGCTGCCATCCTCCGCGACCCGATAGACGGTTCCCTCGAACCGGCTCGACACGTGGAGGCGGCCGTCCGGCGCGAACGCCAGCGACGTCGCATTGGTGATGCCGGTCACGAACGGCTCGCGGAACCCGTCGCGGCGCACGCGGAAGACCGACACCGGCGACTTCTCCCCGCGCGTGCCGCTGTAGGTGACGTAGATGGAACCGTCCGCATCGACGGCGGGGTTGTCGACCTGATGCAGCCCGGTCGCGACGGGGCGGCCCACCTGGAGGAACGCCGTCTCCCCCGCGGCCGCCCCCACGCGGACGGGGGTGCGTCCGCCCTCGGCACCGCTCGGCACGATCACCGAGAGCGCCTCGCGGGACGCCCGCACCACCTGGGCGGGCAACGCGCCAATCCGCACCTCCGGCAGGCGGGACTCGTCCCCGACGAGGTCCGTTCCCTCTATCGTGATGCGGCCGCCCTCGACGGCCGCGATCGGATGCAGGGCGGCGATTCGTGGTCGGCCCACGGGTCAGGCCGGCTCGGCGCCCGCACCGTCCTCGAGGACGGCGGTTCGCTCGGTGTCCCGACTCGATGGGCCGGGACGGGGCACGTTCGTCGTCTGTCTCATCGCGTCCGGGTGGCAACGCCCGCGGCGGCGCACGCCTCGTGGCGGCACGTGCGACCGCAAGTCGCTAGCCCGCCAATCGTCGCCTGACGGCTCCGCTCGGCGCCCTGCCAAGCCTACCAGGAGTCTGCACCGTTCCACGGCGCAGACTCCTGGCCCACCATTCGTCGCCTGACGGCTCCGCCTGGTGCCCAACCAACCCTGCTAGGAGTCTGCACCGTTCCACGGCGCAGACTCCTAGGTCCCGTCGAGCTCGACATTCCAGTACAGGTAGTCGCGCCAACTGTCCGGCGCGTTGTGCAGGCCGAAGGTCAGGCGCAGCACCGGCGACCGCGTCGGCCGCGACGGAGCCCGGATGACGCGCATGCCGGCCTCCGCCGGGGTCCGGCCACCCTTCCTCCGGTTGCAGCGTACGCACGACGTCACGATGTTCTCCCAGTCCTTGCGGCCCCCCTGCGAGACCGGGACGACGTGATCGAAGGTCAGGTCGCCGACCGGGAACTCGGCGCCGCAGTACTGGCAGCGGTGACCGTCGCGCGCATAGATGTTGGCGCGCGAGAACGGAACGTAATCCATGCGCCGCGTGATCCGGATGTAGTGGAGCAACCGGATGACCGACGGCAGGCGGAACGTGACCGACACCGACCGGATCTCCCGGTCGTACTCGGAGATCACCTCCACTTTGCCCTGCCAGAGCAGAGTGATCGCCTTGCGCCAATCGACGACCTTGAGCGGCTCGTAGGTCGCGTTGAGAAGCAGCGTCTGCTCCATGAGTGAACGGACCATTGTCCCGCGCCGGGCGGAGCATGTCAACTCGACAAACGTGTAAAGCCTTTCGATCAAGCAGGTTAACGGCCGCGAGCCGAAGACCGACCCTGTGGTTCGCGCGCCAAGCGGCCGATACGCCGGACATGAGTTCCACGAAGTGCGGCCGGGCCGCGGCGCTCCTGCTCTCGGGCGCGCTGCTGGCCACGGGGTGCGCGACGGCCGGCCGCCACGCACCGCAGCCCTTTCCGCGACTGGGGGACGCACCCCTCGCCCGGGCCGACCCCTACCGCGTCACCGGAACCGCCCTCTCCCTGCGCGGCGCGCCCTACGTCTGGGGCGGAGACACCCCGGCCGGGTTCGACTGCAGCGGCTTCACGCAATACGTGTACGGACGGCACGGAGTCCGGCTCCCGCGCCAGGCCGCGGCGCAGTACCAGGTCGGCGCCCGCGTGGGTCGGGACGACATCCAGGCCGGCGACCTCGTCTTCTTCACCACGATAGCCCCCGGAGCATCCCACGTCGGGGTGGCGCTCGGGGACGACGAATTCGTGCACGCTCCCTCGGAGCGCGGCGTGGTGCGGGTGGAGCGCCTCAGCGGATCGTACTGGGCCCGCCGGTGGCTCGGAGCCCGGCGGGTAATCGGGAACGAACGGGCCGCGGCCGACTGAGCCTGCGGGTGCGCCGTGGCGTGCCGGGAATCTTCGCCAACTGCCAGCCGGAGGCCGCGCTCCGGCGGTCGCGTCGATGCACCATGGGACGCCGGGTGAATCGGTGGCGTCTTCACGGCCGCGGAGCTTCAGGTCGTCGAACGGGCCTGCGCAGCGTGTCCGTCGGTGCCGCCGCTAGCCCGGTACGACGATCTTGATAATGTCGCCGGCTGTCGGCTGCTCGTAGACGGGGTAGCCATTCAGGATGGCCAGCGTCGACGCGAGCACCAGCCCCTCCCCGGCGCGCTGCGCGATGCCCTGCCAGGTGTCGCCCCCGCGGACCTCGTAGATCCCGATCCGGTTGGGGCGGATCGCCTCCGCCTCGTCCCGGCCGAGGGCGCGGAAGGAGCGGATGCTCCCGTCCACCTCGCGGTCGATGTAGCTGAACTCGTCGGCCGGGGCGAAGCCCCCGAGCACGTAGACGGAGCGGCCCGAACGGATGTAGGCGACGTGCGCGATCACCTGCACCCGCTCGCGTCCGGTGCCGGTCCACGTGCCGACGTAGGCGTCCAGCCCGTTGATCGACGTCGGCGTGCCCTGCCGCTTTCGATATCCGGCCGCGAGCATCTCCCGCTCGGCGATCGGCTGCAGCTCGCCGGCCGGGTCCTCGGCCAGCGTGAGCAGCAGGTAGTTGTCGCGCCCCGGCTGCCGGGCGACGACGGCCGCCGGGCTGTTGCGGACCTCCCAGCCCTCCGGGAAGGTGACCGCGAAGCGCAACTCCGGATGCAGGAAGTCGCGCCCGCGCACGATTCCATCCTCCGGGTTGTCGCCGTAGACGAGCCCGTCGACGCGGTCGAGGTACGCCCCGCGCGCCACGCGGAGCGCGGCCGGGTCGGCGTCGGCCAGCAACCGGTCGACGGTGGCGGCGACCTCCACCACTCGATCCGCCGGCTCGGGGTGGGTCGAGAGCCAGTTCGGAAC
>MKWU01001472.1_pt1 | contig 40160 bp, 29 predicted proteins | sample 809101 | NCBI WGS metagenome assembly MKWU01 (sample SAMN05860141, study PRJNA318959) | sponge metagenome | host: Aplysina aerophoba | place: Slovenia: Piran, Adriatic Sea, Gulf of Piran | collected 2013-05-07
GGCGCTGCCCGAGGAAGGTGGTGGTTTTCAGTTTTCGGATGCGTTCATCCATGGCGGCCCCGCGGGGTATAATTCGACATCACTATGGTGGCACGGAAGTCCTTGGGAGTCAACCCCTCCTCGCGCCTGTGGCCAGGTCGGACGATAACCTGATGAATCACAAAGGATTTATGCCAGCACATTCGGATCGGGAAGTGGCATCTTCCTATCTGAATGCCATTGCCCCCCCCCCCCCTTGAAATTGATTTTCTTGTCGCCAGCACTAATGTCGACAAGTTTGACGCGGTAGCTGAAAACCACGTTGCCCACCCTGACATAACCAGCCGAGAGTTTATACAGAACTCTCTTGGTACGCATGCGCCTGATGTGCGTGTAGCACTGCAAATGGAAAAACCTTTCAGGGTTGCTTCCAAAATTTCCGTCCTTACAAAAATCCAGAATTTCTGGATGCTGAGAAGTGTTAACCAACACACCGACATTACCAATAAATCTAAATTAAGGAGTCAAGCATGAAACTGAAACCTTTAATCTCTTGGAGTCCTATCACGACGGCCACCCTGACCCTAGTACCGCTCGTTCTGATGCTGGCCGCTTGCGGCGGCGGGGGTGGCAGCAGTGGGAGTGTCGGGACGAGCGACACAGAGATGACCAGCGACGGGGGCATGACTGGTATGTCTGGAACTAATGTGACACCTCGTCACCCCAATATTCTCTGGCTCCTCGACAAGTCGGCTCTCCGACTGAACGCAGGTTCCAATACCAACAATGTCGCGTTGGATTCACTGCCGGACAATTCCGCCGTGCGTGCGCAATTGAAAGCCGAATCCGAAAAAGCCAGCCCGGATACCAATTTCTACTACAACTTCTCCACCATATTCGGCAAGTATGAAGGGAGAGTAGCTACAGGCGGCAACTCTGCCATAGCTCCCGGTGAGTGGACCTTAGAGAGTGATTGTTCCGCACCAGGTCGTTGCACTTTGATCAGCGATACTGCTGACGACTACCACATTGCCACCCCGAACAGTATTAGCCCGTATTTTGTCGGCACGGTCCCGTGGGACCGTGATGGGGACCCCAACAATGTTCAGGATTGTGACGGGACGAATGCTGCGACCTGCGAACGTAAGACTGAAAGTAGCGTCGTTATCAGACCAAGCATCTCGGACGAAGTGGATTTCGAGCCGATTATGACAGCCAACGGAATTGCCATAGTCCAAGCCCGGGGCACGGGACGTACCGCCTCGGCCAACACTCCGTTCGATTTCCTTTCCTACGGGGCCTGGATGGACCACAGCGGCTTTTTTGCCGAAGCATACTTCTACGATTTGGCAACAGGCAGAAGTCAGGAAAATGCCGCGTGGATACTAGGAATCACCACGGGCAACAACCCTGCGCCTCAGTCCGGGCAAACCTTGACATGGAACGGGGTCATGGTCGGTGTAGCAGGAACCCAAGCCGTGCGTCAGGCAGGCGATCCATACAATGAAAGAGACTTTGATCCTGTACAAGGGGATGCCATGGTCACGGTGGGCGAGAATGGTGGCAATCTAGAGATTGGAGTGATGTTCACAGACATCTTCTACCTGGACCCTGCCAACACCGGCTCAATACAGGACATTACGTGGATCAATTCCCAGATTGTGTCGGACCCCAATGGGCGATTCACAAGCACCCAGCACAACTTGAAGGCAGCCTTTTACGGGCCGAATCACGAGGAAGTGGCCGGGACCTATGAAAAAGTGGATGGCACCGACTTCCTGGTCGGAGCCTTTGGTGCCAAACAGTAAGTGTTTTGATAAAGAGGCAAGCGATACAAAAATTTCTGAATGTGAGAACTTTCTGCAGATCGCATGACTGGTTTGACTGATCAAGTCAGTTAGCGCTACAAACAAGCAGGCGCCCTTCGGGGCGCCTGTTTTTCCTCAATCTTCCCCGGCAAAACCTGTTGTAACCTGCTTTAATTGGCCGAACGCCGGCGCGCACTTTCGCGAATTTTCTGCAGCCACTCCCCGATTGCCTTTTCGTGCCCCCGGTCAACGGGAAAATAAAACGACACGCCCTGCAGGGACTCGGGCAGATAGATCTCGTCGGCGACATAGCCGCCCTCATGATCGTGCGCATACTGATAGTCCTTTCCGTATCCCAAATCCTTCATCAGCCGGGTCGGGGCGTTGCGCAAGTGCATCGGAACCTCCAGGCTGCCGGATTTCTTGGCCTGCGCCATCGCCGCCTTGTAGGCCATATACACCGCGTTGCTTTTAGGTGAACAGGCCAGGTAGGCGACCGCTGATGCGATGGCCAACTCTCCTTCGGGAGATCCCAGCCGCTCGTAAGTCTGCCAGGCGGACAAGCACAAGTTGAGCGCCTGCGGGGCGGCATTTCCGATATCTTCGCTCGCCATCCGCACCACGCGCCGGGCAATGTAGCGAGGGTCGCATCCCCCGTCCAGCATGCGGCACAACCAGTACAAGGCGGCATCCGGGTCGGAGCCTCGCACCGACTTGTGCAGGGCGGAAATCTGATCGTAGAAATATTCTCCCCCTTTGTCGAACCTCCGGGTGCCCTGCCCCGCGACCTGCTGCATCACCGCCGCGTCAATGACCTTGCTGCCCTCCTGCTCAGGCGCCAGATCCAGCCCAATCTCCAGCAGATTCAACAGAACGCGCGCATCGCCATCCGCCACCTGGATCATCAGGTCCCGCGCTTCGTCCTCCAACACCACCGAACGCCCACCAGCCCCCCGTTCCTCGTCCGTCATTGCGCACTCGAGCAGTTGCGCCAAATCTTCTTCCTCGAGCATTTTCAGGACATAGACGCGGACACGGGACAGCAAGGCATTGTTGAGCTCGAACGAGGGGTTTTCCGTCGTAGCGCCGAGCAGACAAATGGTCCCATCCTCGACATGCGGCAGGAACACATCCTGCTGTGCCTTATTTAGACGGTGGATTTCATCAATGAACAGAGCGGTGGCCTGCTGGTCGCGATCCTGAGCCAGTCGGGCTTCCGCAATCGCCTCGCGGATCTCCTTGACTCCGGCCAGCACGGCCGAGAGGCTGACAAACCGGGCCTCGGCATACCGGCTGATCAGCTTTGCCAGCGTAGTCTTGCCTGTGCCGGGAGGCCCCCAGAACACCATGGAGTGGAGTTTTCCGGCCTCGATCGCCTGCCGCAAAGGCAATCCCTCCGCGAGCAGGTGCTGCTGCCCCACGAACTCTTCCAGGCTGCGCGGTCGCATCCGGTCCGCCAGCGGCCGGAACTCTTTTCGCGAATCGAACAGTTCGGTCATCGAGTGGGCGTGCCGAGAATATCCGTGCCGCGAGGCGGGTGATAGGAAAAGAATTCAGGCTGCAAGGGCGGGTTCACCTGCACCTTCTCGAATCGCACCTGAACCTCCTGCCCGAACTGGTCCACGAAATGCAGCCTCTCCAATACGCCCGAACGCAGGCCGATCAACAGTTCAACCGGTCGTGCAGCACCTGCCCGGGACTGCAATACGATCCAGTCGATACCCTCCTGGTGCCGGGCATGCTTGACGGCAAACAGATCCTCCAAAACCCGCGAGCCGAGCAGGGCCGAGAGTGGCGTATCATCCATGGCCTCCTCCACCCGAGTGACCGTGGCCTGTTCGAGCACGGGGTCGTAGGACCAGAAGTCGACGCCATCCGAAACCAGCACCAGAGGTTCGGGTTCCCGGTAGTTCCAGCGCATGAAATTCGGCCGCAGCAGGCTCATGTCGCCGTGCCCGGAAGACAACAGGGTTCCATCCGCCGACCACACCTCCTGCTGAAAGAATGCGGTCAAGGACTGGGTTTGCTCGAAAAATCGGTCAAGTTCGGCCTCCGGGCCCGTTTGCGTACCCTGAGTCGAGGCTGGCCCGAGCAGGCAAGCCAGCATCAGGACTCGAGCTGTCGGAGACGCCATCAGGATTCGTCTAGGGGAGGCAGAAGGACCTCGCGGGCACCTCCCGGCTGTATCGCCCCGACAATCTCCGCTTCTTCCATTTCCTCGATCATCCGGGCCGCACGGTTGTAGCCGACCTTGAGGCGCCGCTGCAGGTAGGAGACGGAAGCTTTCTGGTCCCGGCGTACGATATCGATCGCCGCCTGGTACAGCGGGTCCTCCGCGCCCTCTTCGTCATTTTCTTCGGTCAGCCCTGGAATCGAAACGGAGGCGTCTTTCTGAGTCACTTCCTCCAGATAGTCAGGCTCGCCGCCGTGTTCACGCAAGTGCTTGACCACCTGGCGAACCTCGTCATCCGAAATGAATGCGCCATGAACCCGCTTGGGTAGCGTCTCGCCCGAATCCAGAAACAGCATGTCCCCATGCCCCAGCAACTGTTCCGCCCCGCCCTGATCCAGGATCGTGCGCGAATCGACCTGCGAGGCAACCCGGAAAGAGATGCGAGCGGGGATGTTCGATTTGATCAAGCCGGTGATCACCTCTCGCGTCGGGCGCTGCGTGGCAAGAATCAGGTGGATACCAGCAGCTCGAGCCTTCTGGGCAAGGCGGATGATGTAGTCCTCGACCTTTTTCCCGGCGACCATCATCATGTCCGCAAATTCATCGATGACGACCACGATGTGGGGCAGATGCTTCAATGGTGGCGCCTCCTCTCCTTCGCCCAGGTTCTCGTAGGTCGGATCCGGAATGGGTTCCTTGTTCTTGTCCGCTTCTTCAACCTTCCGGTTATAGCCATTCAGGTTGCGCACGCCCAGCCTCGACATGACCGTGTAGCGCCTCTCCATCTGGCTCACGCACCATAGTAGAGCCTGGGCCGCTTGCCCCATATTGGTGACCACCGGGGTCAGCAAATGGGGAATTCCCTCGTAAATGGCGAGTTCCAGCATCTTCGGGTCAATCAGGATCAGCCGCAGCTCCTGCGGCAGGGCCTTGTACAGCAAACTCGTAATCATGGTGTTGATCGCCACCGATTTTCCAGAGCCGGTCGTGCCGGCAACCAGCAAATGCGGCATTTTCGCCAGATCGCAGACTATCGGCTCGCCATTGATGCTTTTCCCCAACGCCAACGCCAACAGGGACGAAGACTGGTTGAACGCGGCCGAGCGCAAGATCTCGCTGGCCATGACCATTTCCCGATCTTCGTTCGGCACTTCGAGGCCAATGACCGATTTCCCCTCGACCACCTCTTCCACGCGGACGCTGACCACCGACAGCGAGCGCGCCAAGTCCTTCGCGTAACCGCTGATCTTGCTGCCTCTCACCCCCGGAGCCGGCTCAAGATCGAAACGCGTCACGATCGGGCCGGGAGTCGCCGCCACGACTGTCACATCGACCTTGAATTCTTCCATTGTTATTTCAATCTGTTTTGACATATTACTGAGGGCTTCCTCAGAATATCCCATACTCTCCCCTACAGGCTCGTCCAAAAGATCGAGGGGAGGCTTTTCCTTAGCGCTGCTGGCGGGCAGAAGGGAAATCTGCCGTTCCTTGGCTTTTCTCCGGGCATCGGCCTCGATCTGGATTTTTGGCTCGATCCGGGTAGGGCTCTTGGTCGCCCTCTTCTCCTTGGCTCGCTTCCGTTTCTGTTCCCTCTGCTGGCGGTCCTGGCGCCCGGAAAAATACTCCTGCACCCACCGAACTCCCGCGACAACTGCGGCACCTGACTCCCAGGCCAGCTTCCCGGTCAGGTCCACGGTCTTCAACCACGAAAGACTCGTCCATAGGGTGATGCCCACGCCCAGCAGGGCCAGCAGTAAAACAGTCGCGCCAACCTCGCTGAATACCGCAACGAACCCGCCTGCGACCCCTCGGCCGATCAGTCCCCCGCTCCCGACCGGCAGCCCCGGCGCCAGCAAGTAGATCCCGATCAGGGAACAAGCCGCCATCAGCGTCGCGAAAAACCCGCCCCACCGCATCGCGGTCAGCCCCCAGGCAGATTTCCCCGCCTCCCCCGGAATCAACTTCTGGCTGTACAGCAGCCAACCGTGGTACCCCAGCATGAACGGGACCAGGTACGCGATGTAGCCTAGAAGATGCAAGAGCACATCAGCGATGATCGCCCCGACCTGCCCGGCCGCGTTCCGGATTTCTCCGTCCCCGGTATCCAGCCAACTCGAGTCGTCTGGGTGGTAGGTAATCAGCGCGACCAGCAGGTAGGCGGCCAGCGCCGTGAAGACGAGCAGCGCGCCCTCGCGGAACACCGGAGACACGCGAGGAGACTGCGAATCCTGCTTTTTCGCGCGCTTGGGGGTTTTCTTCTTCAAAATGCGAACGGAGATGCTTGCTCAATTATAGGATAAGGCGTTTGCCGGTAATTCGGTAAAATGGCTTCATGCCCGAGAACCCCCAACCGCGCGAACTGATTATCCTCGGGTCTGGTCCGGCAGGCTACACGGCTGCCATCTACGCCGCCCGGGCAAACCTGGACCTTCTCCTGGTCACCGGCATGGAGCAAGGAGGCCAGCTGATGCTGACCACCGATGTCGACAACTGGCCCGGCGATGTCGAAGGTCTACAAGGTCCGGACCTGATGGCCCGGATGCAACAGCACATCGAACGCTACAACGTGCCCGTGGAATTCGACCACATCACCGAAGCCGACCTCTCGCAGCACCCGTTCCGCCTCACCGGCGGGAACGGCGAATACGCCTGCCGGTCACTGATCATCGCCACCGGGGCGACCGCGCGCTACCTTGGCCTGCCTTCGGAAGAAGCCTACAAGGGCAAGGGCGTCTCCGCCTGCGCCACGTGTGATGGATTTTTCTTCAAGGGCCAACCGGTCGCCGTCATCGGCGGGGGCAACACCGCGGTTGAAGAAGCGATCTATCTCAGCAAGCTGGCTTCATCCGTCACCCTGGTGCATCGCCGCGACGAATTGCGTGCCGACAAGATCCTGCAGAAGCAGCTGTTCGAACTGGAGGAAAGCGGCATCGTGCGCATTGCCTGGAATCACGTGCTGGAAGAAGTGCTCGGCGACGGCACCGCCGTCACCGGCGTTCGGCTGCGGAGCACCTGCGAGGATTCGACTCAAGAAGTAGAGGTTCAAGGCGTCTTCATCGCCATCGGACACGACCCCAACACGAATCTCTTCAAGGGGCAACTCGACATGTCCGAGGATGGCTATCTCTCTGTCGCCAGCGGTCTGAGCGGCAACGCGACCGAAACCAGCTGCCCCGGCGTCTTCGCCGCCGGCGACGTCATGGATAAAATCTACCGTCAGGCCGTGACTTCCGCCGGAACCGGATGCATGGCGGCGTTGGACGCCGAAAAATACCTGGCAAAAGTCGACTAGATTACTCGGGGTCTCGATCTCCCTCAAGGATATCGGACCAGCGCAGCGCCATGCTGCTGTACGCGAAGGATGGAATCCGGAATGCCCAGTCCTCGAGATGGCGGGCAAGCAGTTCCGCCTGAGCACGGTCCTCATCGCTCATGTTCTCTCCCAAATGCACCACAAAGCGTGCATACCGTTCCACGTCCACGGAAAACAAGTATGCCTCCAGGCTGTAACCTTGGTAAAGCTCGTATCTCGCCCGGATCGCGTCCTCCAAGTAGACTTGGGCCTGAGAGGCCGGCATGACATCCTCCAGCGACAAGCTGGCGATGGCACTGGCCATACGGTTAAGTGCATATTCGTTTTTCAGCATCGCGCCTTCCGGAAGGTTGAGCACGGTGAATCTCACGTCTCCGGCCTCTTCCGCGCGTTGCCCTTCAATCCTTTCGCCGTCCGGGTGCACGACTTCCATGCGAAACACCCGCTCCATCCCGATGTCCAGCAGATCCGGGTCGAGCCAGCGCCGCGGCTCCTCCGGGATCGTGAAGTCACGGTCCACGAGCCAGCCCTGGTCGTCGTCAGCGTCCCGCACATAGGTGGCATTGCGCCCTTCCGGGCTTGTGCCGATACGGACCGCCCGGGTGCCGTCCGCGAAGTGAAGCGTGACCAGCTGCCCGAGCGCATCCAGCCGATCGATGCTGCCCAGACCCAACTGTGCGTGTTGCGCCGGGTCGCTGGTCTTGCGTTCAAGGAGCTTTGCTTCCGACAGATCCAACAGGAAACTGCGGATGGCCCCGACGTTCGCGGGATAGTACTGGCGCTGCACTACGCCCCACCCCTCCGGGCGGCGTTCCAGAGCAACCAGCGGCATATTCCCAGGACCGGTAAGGTCAATTCGGGAGATAGAGTTGATGTCGAGATCCCCGAGCCACAGAGTCCCCATGTATTCCTGGTCGCCGGACTGATGGCGGACGTTGTACATCACGATCGTCAACAGCAGCACGATCCCGGTCAGGGCCGCCAGGGTGCTTAATTCGCGGCGGTTCATGAGGCCACCTTCCGGGCGCGGCGCCGACGTTGGAAGAGCCACAAACCGACTGCAGCCATAGTGATGAGAACCGGAACCAGCCAGATGTTGATCAGGCGCAGGATAGAACCCAAGTGCTCGATATCCCGATCCAGTTCGTGCCGGACCGAGCGCAATTCACGCCGTACCCGCAACCGCTCCTGCTGGAAAGCCTCGATTTCCGCACGCTGCTGTTCCGTCAGCAGGCTCTGCTCTCCCGCCTGCCTCAGTTGCTGAATCCGACTGATGTTCTCTTCCGCCTCCTGCAACCGCTTCTGGAGTTCTTCCTCTTTGGCATGGAACCGCTGTTCCGCCTGGCGGCGCAATTGCTCGACCACATGGAACGGCCGCGAGAATTCCGAGCGGCCACGCAAACCGATCAGGTCGCCACTGCCAGCCAGGCTCTCCAGCGCGTTGGTCACGAAATCGCCATTGCTGGCCCAGGCCTGCACGATTCTCTGTCCGAAAAAGTTCTGCACCCGTGCCCACAGGGTGTCGGACAACATGTCTGCGTCCGCGACCACGATCGCGTCGAGCGTTTCCCGTGCTTCGGCCAGGTGGCCATCCGCGGGCGCTTCCGCTCCTTCGGGGGGACCTGACGGATACATGCTTTGCGGCTGCAGCCGGACCCAAGCGGCCAAGGTCAAGGGAACGCCTCCGGGTTCGAACCATTCCAGCAAGGCGGTCGGATCCGGAAGGTGCCGGTAGCGCGGCTTGGGAATCTCGCCGGAATCTTCCGAGGTGAAGAGCAACGGCTCGAATTCACCCTTGAACGCATCCGTCTTCCTGATCTGACCCGGGAACCCGAACGTGACCCGCGACAGCTGGGCGGAAATCAGGTTATCTCGGTTGATCCCCTTCTCATCAAGCCCGATAAACGAGACATGGCGGATCGGGCGCTGGACCTTCGGGCTTTGCACCGGCAGAGCCAAGGCGCGGTCGGCCACAATCGCGTTCATGTCGACCTCAAGCCCCCAGGCATCCAGCAGCCTCTTGATCTCGGATGCCTGAATCCCCCCGGACTCCGGAGGGTTGCTGGCATCCTGGAACATGGGATCCTTGTCTGCGTAGGGGTCGACGAACAGCATCAGACGCCCTCCGCGCATCAGGAACTGATCCACCGCATACAGCATTTTCTCGGACAGCCCTTTCGGGTGAATCAGCATCAGGATGCGAATGTCCGGGTCGATCACCCCGGATTCGATGTCGATCTGGCGGGTCTCGAACAGCTGCCCGATCTGATCGAGAATGGCCCATTCGGGCGTCGATTGCTGGCTCGCCAGGTCAAAGCCCCCGAACACCTGCAGGCTGGTCAGTATTCCCACCACGGGCTTCACCGGATTCGTCAGGGCATAGATCAACTGGCTGATGTCGTATTCGAGGAAAGCTTCCCGGTCCGGCTGGAAGAATTCGATAATCTCGACGTCATCCACCACGTTCGTGCCGACCAGGCCGAAGTACAGCTTGTCACCACCCTGCACCGGGACTGATTGCAGGTTGAATTCCGTCGCCCGGTCTTCCTCTTCCGAGTACGGGGCCGGATCGACCACATGCAGGATCAATCGACCGTCCGCGTAATGCGTGTACTCTTCCAGCAATTCCCGGACCCTTCGCGCGTAGTTCCGCAGGTGGGCATTTTCCGAACTGGCCCGATCCGAGAAAAACAAGTACAGGTTGATCGGCTGCTGGATGTTGTCGAGAACCTTCAGGGTCCCCTCGCTCATGGTGTAGAGCTTCTGTTCGGTCAGATCCAGCCTCATGTTGTCCAAGGTCAGATTGCTCAGCATGATGCCCGAGACGAACAGCACGGCCAGCAGGCTCAGACCTGCCGCCGTATAGGTCTTGTTGTCCGGATTGTTCATGCCGCCTTGCGGGCCCGAACCACGATCATGTTGGCGTATAGCCAGGCCGCAATCAGGATCACGAAATAGGACAGATCCCGCAGATCGATCACGCCCTTGTTGATCGAGGAAAAATGAGTGAGAAAACTGAGCGACGCGATGGTGTCGACGACCGGCTGCGGCAGCCACAGCTGGAAGAAGTCCAGCACCAAGGGAAATCCGCTCAACAGGAAGAGGAAGCAGGTCACAAGGCTGAGGATAAACGCCACGACCTGGTTGCGCGTGGTCGCAGAAATGCATGCGCCAATCGCCATGAAGCCGCCCGCCATCAGGAAACTGCCAAAGTAGGCTCCCAGGATGATCCCGTTGTCCGGGTCGCCCAGGTAATTGACCGTGAGCCAGATCGGGAACGTCAGCAGCAGCGCGATGCCGGTGAAGATCCAGGCAGCCAGGAACTTCCCGAGGACGGCCTCGAACACGGTCACCGGAAGCGTAATCAGTAATTCGATGCTTCCGGTCTTCCGTTCCTCCGCCCACAGGCGCATGGAAATGGCCGGGACCAGGAACAGGTACAACCACGGATGAAACGTGAAGAACGCGCCCAAGTCCGCTTGCTCGCGTTCGTAGAAATTCCCCAGGTAGAAGCTCAGTGCTCCGGACAGCAGGAGGAAGATCATGATGAAGACATAGGCGACCGGCGTCTGAAAATAGCCGACCAGTTCCCGCCGCAAGATCGCCAGCAAGTTATTCATGGACGTTATGGGTCAGGGTGTGGAACACGTCGTCCAGCCGCCCCGCCTGGATGTGCAGCGGGACCTCCTTCAGGTTATGCCGCAGCAGGACGTCGCGGACCGCGTCCTCCAGCATGCAGCCGGGTCGGGGGATCAAGGTCAGGCCTTGGTTGCGTTCCGGCTCCACCACCGCGACATCCTCAAGCTCCCCGAGGGCGGCACGCACCGACTCCTTCAATTGCGCCTGAATCGTGACCGCGTTGTAGTACCGGGATCGGCATCGCAACTCCCCGGGGGGTTCGTCAACCAGGATCTTGCCTTCGGAGACGATGATGGCCCGGGTGCAGATGGCCTCGACCTCTTCGAGGATATGCGTCGAGATGATGATGGTCTTGTCGTGCGCCATCTCATTGATGAAGTCGCGCACCTGGCGTTTCTGGTTGGGGTCCAGCCCGTCGGTTGGCTCGTCCATGATCAGTACCCGCGGGTCGTGCAGCATGGCCTGTGCCAAGCCGACCCGGCGGCGGTAGCCTTTCGACAGCGTGTCGACCGGGCGGTGCAGAACGGGCTCCAGCCCCAGTTGTCCGATCACCCAGTCCAGCCGGCCGCGGCGGTTTTCCGGGCGCCGGATGTCCGCCACGAAATTCAGGAACTGCCATGGGGTCATCTCGCTGTACGCCGGTGCGCCTTCCGGCAGGTAACCCAGGCATTTCTTGGCCTCCTGCGGCTTCGTGGCCACCGGATGCCCGCAGACCGACACCCGCCCGGAGGTCGGCGGAAGAAAGCCGGTGATCATCTTCATGGTCGTGGACTTCCCGGCACCGTTCGGGCCGAGAAAACCCAGGACCTCGCCGGGCCCGACCTCGAAGCTCAAGTCATCGACGGCATGCAGGTCGCCATAAATCTTGACCAGATTCTCGACCACAACTGATCCGGACATCTGAATTTTCCTCTGCTTCCCTATCGAGTATTGGGTTGTTTCAGGACATGCCAGTTAACATGGGGATTGTGTCTGCCGTTTCAAGCGGGATCCGGTCATCCCCCGCACAATCAAGCCCTGCGGATTATTGCTAATCCGCATAATAATAATCGTAGCGTCTCAGTAAATCCAGCGAGAACTGCCAGCCTTCCTGGTAGGTCAGGTTGCTGTCCATCGGAATCACGATCCGGACGAACAGCTTGTCGCCGTGCTCCTGCTTGAGCCCCGACAGAACCTGGTGCATTTCCTCTTCTCCGATGGGCTCGAACTTCGGGGCGTCCGGAGGCTTGAACATATAGGACGGCTGCCCTTCGACCTTCCGGTAGCGAACAGCAGCCACCACCTTACCCAAAGGGCTGCGGGCCGGCTTGGACAGAGCCGCGTACTTCTCGCCCATCTGCTCGTACTCCTTCTGCAGGAGTTCCAATTCTTCGCGGGTCTGCCGCTGCTGTTTCTCGACCTCCACGTACATCTGCTCGCGCAGCACGCTTTCGTCCTGCATCTGCGCCAACTGCTCCTGCACTTCAAGCAGTTCCTCTTCCCGCTCCGCGCTGACGGTCTGGCTTTCCCGCATCTCGGTCTGCACCCGCGCGTGTTCCTCCTGGATGTTCATCAACTGGGTCTGCTGCTCGGCCAACGCGGTTTGCGCACCGGCCAGATCCTCCTCCCTTGCCTCCAGTTGCCCGCTCTTGGCCTGCAGCGCCTCGCGGGTTTTCTCCATGCGGGCCTGCATTTCCCCCAGCTCGAGCTGGAGCAGCATCTGGCGCAGGTTCAGGTCTTCCGCCCGCTCCCTGGCCTGTTGTTCCAATGCGGCCGTCTCCTGAACCTGTCTGGACAGGTCCCAGTTGTGCAGGATCGCCACCGTGCTGGACAGCAGGAACACGATGACCACGACCATCATGATGTCGGTGAAGGACGGCCAGAAGTTCTCCTCGTTGATCGAGGAGAAATGGGAGGCGTAGTCGGGAAGCGAGGATTGACCGCCGATCATGATTCTTCCTAGTCCAGCCGAAATCCCTTCTTCAGGGTCTGGTTGACGTTTTGCAGCGTTTCCTCCAATTGCTTGCTATGCTCGTTTTGCACGTGCCGTTCGTGCCGCATCGCCTCAAGATGCGGAGTCAGGCGATCCTGAACCTCCGCCAAGGCAATGGCCACCTGGTTCAGGTCTTTCAGCCTGAGCGCCAGGGTGTGAGCCAGGTTCCCTCCGCCTCGCGTAACCAGCGGCAGAACCCGGCGCAAAGTCAACATCTCAATCCGCTGACACACGCTGGACTGGCTGACCACCAGCCGGGAAAAGATAAGAGTCAACACCAGGTAGGTCCCGATGGCCGTCATCGTGGTGGAGAGCGCCGTCGCCATCCCGTGGACCACCAAGGTAATGCCGCCGCCGTTCTGCGGAAAGGACAACAGGTCGGAAGCCCCGACCAAGGCCAACGACAACGATGCGACCGTACCGAACACGCCAAGCAGGATCAGCAGGCTCTGTATCAAGCGGATCAGGCCGAGGCGCGTCATCTCCTGATTCAGAAGAATGGCCGATAACGCCGCCTGCTGGGGACGATCCAGTTCCGTGCGGCTTTGCTGCAGGACGCGGTAACGCTGCACGATCAGAGAATTGGATAGATCTTCAATGCCGGCTTCGGTCAGGCCGAAGTCCATTTGTTCCTCGAACTGGTCGATGGATTGATTTTCGTAGATGTAGGCAAACAGCAGGTAGAAAATCCGTCCCAGCGCCACCAGAAACAGCACCGCGATGATGCCGTTGACCACCATGCCGAGTTCTGTCGCCAAGGGCCCCCAGTAGACTTCCACCAAGACGTCTTTCTGCCAGTACAGTAAGACGGCGAACAGGAGTAGCGCGACTCCTGCCTGCAGCACCATGAACTGGGGACGGCTCTTAAAAATCTTTTGAATCATGGGGTTAGCGATGGAACTGTTGCTCGCTTTCAGCCCTCTTGAATCGGGGAAGTATAGCAGAACAAGGCGTTTTCTTGCCGGTTTGTGGTGCGGGCGGAGGGATTCGAACCCCCACGGGCAAAGCCCAGCGGATTTTCGCACCAGCTACGGCTTTCGCCGCCGCCGCTTGCGCGGCGTTTGTGGTCCGGACTATCCCTTCACCCTAGCAATCGTGCCTTAGGCGCTGCCCGTCTAGTCTCTACACCTTCCCGGAAGTTCCCTTCCGGGCTTGGCTCGGGATCGCCATTTCACAGGGTTCCCCGAATTTGAGCAGTTCTGCATCCCCGGTTTCCCGAAGAGCACTCAATGGCCTCAAGTCCGCAGCGTCTACCGGTTCCGCCACGCCCGCAGTGCGCCTATCATAGTGTAAAGGGAGAAAGAGGGTGGAGGCTGAGGTCGGAATCGAACCGGCGTCCACGGCTTTGCAGGCCGCTGCATAACCACTCTGCCACTCAGCCCCTGTTGCCCTGACCCGGCAATCGGACCGCGGTAGGAACTGGAGCGGGAAACCGGGTTCGAACCGGCGACCTTAACCTTGGCAAGGTTACGCTCTACCAACTGAGCTATTCCCGCCCCGCGAGGGCAAAATTGTCGCACCCCCACCCGAGGCTGTCAAATTGATGGCTACGGATAGGCAAACAGAAAGCCTCCTCGGGATCACGCCGGCGCTTCCAGCCAATCAATCAATCGATCGAGCTTGATCCGGAAGGATTTTACGTGCAAGCCGGTCAATCTCCGCGAACAGACCCTCGTTTCGGAAAAGGTCTCGCAATCGCTCCGACAGCGCCACTTGGCCTAAGTGACTAGATGGATTATAAGGGCTTGAAAACCACCTTTGAGCCATGCGTTCGGCCTGAGTAGTGAGTTTTGCAAGTTTGACATGTGTGGAATTTCGTCCATCGTATCTGCGGAGTGGAATTTTGCGCCAAGGGTGCAAATGAAAGTCACGTCCACTCTCGCGCGATTGCGCAAAAGCGTTGGTGAGGCAGGGAGCATTCAGCAGGGCAACTAGATAGGCTGCCTCAGATGCATTGACAGCAACATAATAGTACAAGGTGGCATCCACGATCACGCTGCCTGGACGGGTACGGCAAGCCCGCATAACATCCCCGGAGGAAGGATAAACGACCATCGTTTTTGATCTACCTGAAAGGTTCAACTGGCTACTCAATATGGAACCGTAGTCGATCCGGGCTAGCAGATCGCCAGGAGTATGGGTGCCCGCTCCCTTGTTCTCTTCGTAGGTTTCATTTAGGGACTTCCAAAATGCAGAATTTTTGACAGCGGCTTTATCAAGACTCCCATCATCATTCGTGGGGATTAAAGCTTGATGCATACCTGCCGGAGAGAGAGCAAACGGTAACACTAACTTGGAGGTTATCAGATCTCGAATCCATCCGCACGGCACCATACCCGTTTGCGGATCAATCCCCGACCATGGTGGGTGCTGAGAACGCATTGTAGTAACGCGGCATAACTTACGTTTGCCACTCATATCAGCTTTGCTCAACACCACTAGCACTTGAGGGGTGATCGTCGCTCCTTGGCGGAATAGGGTTTTCCCTTTTTCGTTGATATATTCGGACGCTTCGCGTGGGACGGGAGAAGCAGTAGCCTTGAACACCAAGCGTTTGTTGATGTCATCCAAACTTGCATAGGGAGGAGGTAATTTCCCTTCAATTATCCCCACGAGGTCTTTTTCCCGAGGTTTTACACTAGAAATTCGGCCATCAAACAGAATACAGCAGCGACGGGCGTCACCGCCTCCGAAGGGCTTAAGAGCCTCTAAATCAATTGCTTGCTTGCAAACCGTGTCATGCCATTGGCGAAATTTTTCCCAACTACCAGCCTTAAGCGCGGCCTTTTTGACAAGCCATGCTGCCGGATCATTTTTAGGGTTAGCCAAGTACAACTGGCGAGCCCGCTTGACAAATAACTGTGCAATATCGAAGTGTGGTGCGTGTTTGCCCCCAGTCCAAAGGTCTATATCCGGACTAGCCGCGAAATCTTTAACGGCCTGCTTGCGACCCTGTGACTGGACATGCGCCATTTTTACCCACGGAGGATTGGCGACAATGCGGTCGACCTTTTTCTCGGAAAGGCGGTGCGGGCCTGTGGTGTTGCGGATGTACCAAGTCCAGACTGAGTCGCCTTCGTCTTTGATGATGTCTACAAATCGACGGTGGCATTCCTCGATCGCTTCTTGGTCTGAATCTGGGATGGCGGAAATGATGTCTGAAGGTAAGGGGCGATCACTCTCTGCCGAAAGCACGAGCCGTCGGAGGTTATCCGAGAAGTCTGGGCGTTCCACAAAGGATCGCGGAAAGAGCACCTCTGCTCCTTTCGGGGTTGAGATGCGGATTTCTCCGTTCGTCGGCCGGAAAAGCGAGCTCTCGTCATCTCCGTGAATCAGCAGCGCATCCCCTTCATGGATGCGCAGATCTGATTTTCCATGTGGAGGCTCCGTGGGCAAGGCACGTAGAAGAGTGGCACGGGCGATCTCAGCAGCAATGGGATGTACGTCAATCCCATGCACTAGGGTACAGACAATTGATGCCTTGTCCGAATTTGTAAGATCTGTCACCGTGGGAGACGTCAAGATACGCCTTGCTGCGTGATAGAGGAACGTTCCTGAGCCGCATGTCGGGTCCAAAACACCTACACCTTCCAAATCGACACTTTGGCGGCGTGCCTCTAGTGCCTTCGTGATAGCAGTTTTGCACCAAGCATCATCACACACCTCTCTGACGAGAAGTTCAGCAAGCCAGTCTGGTGTGTAAAACTCACCAAATGCTTTGCGATCTCGTTCGTCGACAAACTGCTCATAAAGCGGACGCAATACGTCTCCTGGACGGCGGCGCCAGTCGTACCCTTGTATCTCCTCAAGAAAGCTTGCCGCCCACTGTTTTCCCTTGGTTGTTTCGACAATCCAAGCAACGAATCCATCTCCCAGAATATTTTCCGCCTCCGGGTTCTTTCCGGGAGTCGCAAGAACATGAATCACACCCCGGGCGAGTGCAACCAAAAAGGAGTGAGCAACAAATAATCGCTGCCGTGCTGCCTCACTATCAGGCTCCATACTCGAGGTGCGGAGCATTTCCAGCCATAAGCGCCGCTTGGTTTCTGTTGCTCTTTCGGCTCGCTTAGGCAAACTTTCGTATAACTCCCGCAATCGCTCTAACTGAGGTTCAAAAATCGGGCGTGGATCCGAAGGAATCCATGGCTTTCCAACGAGTTTTCCTCTAAGAATGTGCTCAAGCCGATCGATTAATGTGGGTGGAGTAGAAGGGCGATATGCAGCCTCCACCGTGACCCCCACCGCGTTCTCCTCATGCGCATAACGCCAGACATGCCAGACCCGACCATCTGTGAGGATGCCCGTCCATGCCCTATCCTCGGTATCCTTGGGCAATGTAGATTTGAGCTCGCGGGAAATTTCGGCACGAAGATACCGTTCAAGCTGTTCTTTCGGCGACTCCTTGTTTTTTCTTGATTGGGGCTTATTGGGGTCGTCGGCTAATCCAAGTGCTTTCGTTTCAATTATTGTCCGCCGACGGGGCAAGTATATGTCCGCCGGTCCAGACTCCGTAGGGTAGCTAATTTCATAGTCGATGTCGAGGCTCCCCAAAAGGTCACCTATGCGCTTGCGAATGTAATCCTCCGGGTGGCCAGCTGATTGCTTAAGAAGCCACTTGGCTGCGACTATCTGCTTTGGTGTTGGGTCAGGCATCATGCATTACCGCACAGCACAGAACGGAATTTTAATGAATCCATAAAGCACGAAGCAGACGGGGGTTGAACTTCACCGGAGGCAACGTTCTCACTATATCACGGCAAGTCTCATTAGTTCCCTGCGAAAAAAGGATTTTCTATTTTCTGTTAAAATTGCACAATTAGCCTCTCTTCGGCGCACGATTTCGCATCGTGCGGGGTGAGGTTGCCCTAATCAATGGAGATGAGGACTTCTCAAGTGGATCGAGAAAAACAGATCGAAGCTCTGCAGAAGGATTGGGACACCAACCCTCGGTGGAGCGATGTACGCCGCGGCTACACGGCAGAGGATGTCGTGCGCCTGCGCGGCTCACGCGTACCTGCCAACACCACCGCGACGGAGGGTGCCGAAAAACTTTGGCGCCTGGTCAACGGTGACGCGCGCAAAGGCTACGTCAACTGCCTCGGCGCCCTGACCGGCGGACAGGCGGTCCAGCAGGTCAAGGCCGGCATCGAGGCCATCTACCTGTCCGGCTGGCAGGTTGCCGCAGATGCCAACACGTCTGAGACCATGTACCCGGACCAGTCGCTGTACGCCTACGATTCGGTACCGACCGTGGTGCGCCGCATCAACAACGCGTTCAAGCGCGCGGACGAGATCCAGTGGTCCCGCGGAGTCAATCCCGGCGACGAGGGGTTCGTTGACTACTTCGCCCCGATCGTGGCAGATGCCGAAGCCGGTTTCGGTGGCGTGCTCAACGCTTTTGAGTTGATGAAGAACATGATCAACAATGGCGCCTCCGGAGTCCACTACGAGGATCAGCTGGCCGCCGTCAAGAAGTGTGGCCACATGGGCGGAAAGGTACTGGTCCCAACCCAGGAAGCCGTCCAGAAGCTCGTCGCGGCACGGCTGGCCGCCGACGTCATGGGGGTTCCCACCGTGGTGCTGGCGCGCACCGATTCGGAAGCCGCGAACCTCGTGACCTCCGACTTCGACGAGAACGACAAGCCCTTCCTGACCGGTGAGCGGACCTCCGAAGGTTTCTACCGCGTGCGCAATGGCTTGGATCAGGCGATTTCACGCGGACTGGCGTACGCTCCGTATGCGGACCTGGTGTGGTGCGAAACCGGGACCCCGGACCTGGAATTCGCCAGAGCGTTCGCGGAAGCCCTGCGCAAGGAGTACCCGAACCAGCTATTGGCCTACAACTGCTCCCCTTCCTTCAACTGGAAGAAAAACCTGGACGACGCAACCATTGCGAAGTTCCAGCGCGAGCTGTCGGCGATGGGCTACAAGTACCAGTTCATCACCCTGGCCGGCATTCACAGCATGTGGTACAACATGTTCGACCTTGCCTACGACTATGCGGGCGAGGAAGGCATGAAGCACTACGTGGAGAAGGTCCAGGAGCCGGAATTCGCATCGGCAGACCGGGGCTACACGTTCGTCAGCCACCAGCAGGAAGTCGGGGCTGGCTACTTCGATGATGTGACGACCGTCATTCAGGGTGGGCAGTCCTCCGTCACGGCATTGACCGGGTCTACCGAAGAAGAGCAGTTCTGAAGGCCCTCGGCCAGGGCATCATGACTGCGGAAAAGTACGAATATATCCACGTCCCGGTTGACGGCGAACGGATAACGGTCCAGTCGGACCATTCTCTGGACGTTCCGGATCATCCGATCATCCCTTTCATCGAGGGGGACGGGATTGGCATCGACGTCACGCCGGTCATGCGGCAGGTCGTGAAGAACGCGGTACGGCATGCCTACGGAGACGAGCGGAAGATTTACTGGATGGAGATCTACGCAGGCGAGAAGGCCAGCAAGCTGTACCAAGAGGGAAACTGGCTGCCCGACGAGACCCTGCAGGCGATGCAGGACTACGTCGTGTCGATCAAAGGACCCTTGACGACCCCGGTCGGCGAGGGCATCCGCTCCCTCAATGTCGCCATCCGCCAGCAGATGGACCTGTACGCCTGCGTGCGGCCGATCCGCTTCTTCCCCGGCACCCCGACCCCACTGAAGACCTCCTCTACGACCGACATGGTCGTGTTCCGGGAAAATACCGAAGATATCTATGCCGGCATCGAATGGCCCAACGACTCGCCCGAAGTCCAAAAGCTGATTCAGTTCCTGCAGCAGGAAATGGGTGTCACGGAAATCCGGTTCCCCGAGAGTTCCGGCATCGGCATCAAGCCGGTCTCCCAGGAAGGTTCTTCCCGACTGATCCGCAAAGCAGTCCGTTACGCGATCGACAATAACCGCGCTTCGGTCACGCTGGTGCATAAGGGCAACATCATGAAGTACACGGAGGGAGCCTTCTGCCGCTGGGGCTATGAACTGGTGACGGAGGAATTTGGCGCCGAACTGATCGGCGACGGCCCGTGGCGGACGATCAAGAACCCGAACAACGGGGAAGACATCGTAATCAAGGATGTCATCGCCGACAACTTCCTGCAGCAGATTCTCCTGAAGCCTGCGGACTACGATGTCATCGCCACCCTGAACCTCAACGGCGACTACATCTCGGATGCGCTCGCGGCCCAGGTCGGGGGGATCGGCATTGCCCCGGGCGCCAACATGGCGGATGCGGTCGCGGTATTCGAAGCCACCCACGGCTCGGCCCCCAAGTACGCCGGCAAGAACCGCGTCAACCCCGGCTCCATCCTGCTGTCCGCGGAAATGATGCTGCGCTATCTAGGCTGGGCCGAGGCCGCCGACCTGATTCTCAAGGGGATTTCCGGAGCGATCGCCAACAAATATCTGACTTACGACCTGGCCCGGGTTCGGGCCGGCATCCCGGCCGGCCACCTCGGCACTGCCGCCACCCGTCAGCAGGTAGAGAAGCACATGCAGGAGCTGATCCCCGGAGCCACGCTGGTGACGACCTCCGGGTTCGCCGACGCCGTCATCCGGCACATGCAGTGACCCCGGTCTTGCTATAATCATAACTCCCCAGATCACGGTGCCATCATGCAAGAACCTGAACCGATTTATAAGGTGATCTTCTTCTCGAACGGGGAAATCTACGAGATCTACGCGGAACATGTCTATTCGTCCGACTTGTACGGTTTTATCGTCATAGAGGGGATTATTTTCGGCGAGAAAGCAAAGGTCGTGGTCGATCCGAGCGAAGAGCGGCTGAAAACCGAGTTCGAATCCGTGCCCCGGACCTACATTCCCATGCACTCGGTCATGCGCATCGACGAGGTGGAGAAGGCAGGAACCGGTGAAATTCGCAAGGCCGACGGAAACGTCACATATCTGCCTCCGATGGTGGGGACGGGCGATATCCAGAAAGCCTGAGGGTTTTCTGCCGGAGGATTTCCGGAGAGGTGCCGGAGCGGTCGAACGGGCTCGCCTGGAAAGCGTGTGTGCGGTAATACCGTACCGAGGGTTCGAATCCCTCCCTCTCCGCCAGATTCATCACCCGCCCGCATTTGTTTCCGGGCTGGCGGGCAGAGCGGAAATTACCAACGCACGGTATACTTTTCCCACCATCAAAGGCACGTAAAACCGGAGCCATGCTTACCTTGCCCCGCATCGCAGCCTTCTCTCTTCTGGCTGCTGTTCTTACCCTCCCCGCCTGGGCGGCATTCCCATGGGAAAACAGCGACGGCTCGCTCCCCTCGCTCGCGCCCATGCTCGAGAAGACCGTTCCGGCAGTAGTCAACATCTCCACGGCTCACGAAGAAGTCGTACGCACCGGGCCCCTCTTCCGCGATCCCTTTTTCCAGCATTTTTTCGGCCGGCCCGGGCAGCGTAGCCAAAAGCGGGTGCGTCGGGGCCTCGGCACCGGCGTCATCCTGGATGCAGAAAAGGGTTATGTCGTCACCAACCACCACCTGATCGCACGGGCGGACGACATCGCCGTCACCATGAGTGATGGGCGTGAAGTCAAGGCCAAGCTGATCGGCTCCGACAGCGAAACCGATGTGGCCATGCTACGCATCCAGGCCGACGACCTGACCAGCCTGCCGATCGCCGATTCCGAGCAGGTGCGCGTCGGAGATTTCGTCGTCGCGATCGGCAATCCCTTCGGCTTGGGACAGACCGTGACCTCCGGCATCATCAGCGCATTGGGGCGCAGCGGCGTATTCGACAATTATGGCTACGAAGACTTCATCCAGACCGATGCCTCCATCAACCCCGGCAATTCCGGCGGTGCCTTGGTGAACCTGCGAGGTGAACTGATCGGCATCAACACCGCGATCCTGAGCCGCTCCGGTGGCAACATCGGCATTGGCTTCGCGATCCCGATCCACATGGTGCGCCAGGTGGCCGACCAGTTGATCGAGCACGGCCAAGTGCAACGCGGACAGCTAGGCGTTCAGGCGCAGGCCATGACCCCGGAACTGGCCGAAGCATTCGGTCTCAAACAAATTGAAGGTGTCGTCATCACCGAAGTGCTCGAAGGGTCGCCAGCCGAGCAGGCCGGCATTATCCCGGGAGATGTTCTGGTGCGCATAGACGGAGAAGACATTCACGATGTCAAGGACATGCGCAACGTGCTGGGCTTGTTGCGTGCCGGCCGCGAGGTGGAAATCGAATTGCTCCGCGGTCGCGAAACCATAACCGTCCGCGCAGCGACCGCTACCCTGCGCATCGACGGCGCAAACCTCCACCCGGCCATGGCCGGGCTCACGCTGTCGACCCAGCGAGATGCCGGCGCCACGTTCGTGGAAATCGTCAAGGTCGAGCCCGGGCATCCTGGCGAACAGGCCGGAATCCGTGCCGGCGACCGGTTGCGCTCCGTCAACCGCCGTCCCGTGAAGAACGTGGAAGACATCCGCGCCACCATCAACCGCGACGCCGCCCAAGTGCTGCTTCAGGTCCAGCGCGGTGCGCGCAGCCAATTCCTCATGCTTCCCTGACCATGGCATCCCCCGACCAAAGCGAATTGAGCCGCAGCGTCCGCCAGACACACCGGCGGCTGCGCCGGCTGATCGGCCTGGGGAGCCTGCTGCTGGTTCTATTGCTGGTGCGGATCGGCTGGATGCAGACGATCCATACCGAGCATTTCACTTCGCTGTCGACGGACAACCACCTGCGCCAGATTCCCGTCGCCCCCTCCCGCGGCCTGATCTCCGACCGCCATGGCGTCTTGCTCGCGGACAACAGTGTCCAATACAATCTGAGCCTGATTCCCTCCCAAGTGGACGACCTGGACACCACGATTTCGCAACTGCGGGAATTGGCCGACATCCATGACCGGGAAGTGAGGCAGTTTCAACAACGCGGGCAAAGCCGAAAATTCGAAACCACACCGCTCAAGATCGACCTGTCGGAAGAAACCATCGCGCAAGTCGCCGTGAAACTGCATCAACTACCCAGTGTCTACCTGGAAGCCTACGCCGCACGCCGCTACACCTACGGCAAGTCGACAGCCCACGTACTCGGCCATCTGGCCAGCATCAGCAAAAAGGACCGCGAGCGTATTGACCTCTATCGCTACCGTGGCACCCGGAGGATCGGTCGAGCCGGCATCGAACACCAGTACGAATCTCTCTTGCTCGGAACCCCGGGCCTGCAACAGGCTGAAGTCAATGCACAGGGCCGTTCCTTGATGCTACATGATCGCAAATCACCCACTCCCGGCAGCAACCTGATTCTCACACTGGACGCCGGCTTGCAGAAGGTGGCCAGCGAAGCCATGGCCGGGATGGAAGGCGCCATTGTCGCCATAGAGCCTTTCACTGGAGACATTCTGGCACTGGTCAGCGCGCCGAGTTTCGACCCCGAAGTGTTTGGCCACAGCATCAACCCCGACGACTACCAAAGCCTGATTCGAGACCCCCAAAACCCCCTGCTGAATCGCGCCATTCAAGGGCAGTACGCGCCGGGCTCGACGATCAAGCCGTTCGTCGCGCTGGCCGGGCTGGAATCGGGCCATGCCATCCCCGACAAGCAGTTCTACGCCGCCCCACAGTTCAATATCCCGAACTACCGCCGCCCGTTCCGCGATTGGAAAGACGAGGGCCACGGATGGGTCACGGTCAGTTCTTCAATCACCCAGTCCTGTGACGTCTACTTCTATTCGCTGGCCTACCGTATGGGAATCGAGGCCTTGGCGCCCTTTCTCGGACGGTTCGGTTTAGGTCAGGCCCAGCAACTCGACTTGCCCGGAGAGCTCCCCGGACTTCTTCCCAACGAGGCCTGGAAGCGAAAGACATACAGCCAGCCTTGGTACCCGGGCGAAACCGTGATCATGGGCATTGGCCAAGGGTACCTACTACTCACTCCACTGCAACTCGCCGCCGCGACTGCGACCTTGGCAACCCGCGGCATCCGCATGAAGCCCCGTCTGCTGCGCGCCTACGACCAAGACGGAGAAGTGATCAAAAGTCCGCCGGAGGAAATCGGACGCGTGACACTTTCCAATCCGGCCTGGTGGGACCTGGTCACCAACGCCATGGTGGACGTAGTCCATGCCCCCAATGGCACGGCTCGGCGTTCCGGGCTGAATGCGGCCTACCGCATCGCAGGCAAGACCGGAACCGCACAGGTAATCAACTACGGTGAAAAGCGCCCCGACTCCGACGACCTTCCCGAGAATATCCGCGATCATTCCCTGTTTATTGCCTTCGCCCCTGCCGAGGCTCCGAAAATCGCCCTTGCGGTCATCGTCGAACACGGGGGACACGGCTCGACGAAGGCGGCACCCATTGCCCGCCGGCTCCTGGATGCCTACCTCCTGAGGTCGCTCTAATGGCGCAGAATCCTTACCTCTCCGCCGCAACCAGGCTGGTCGCTCCGCTGGATCGCACCTTGATGTTGTTGATCCTCGCGGTTCTGGTTCTCAGCCTGGCGATCCAGTTCAGCGCCAACAACATGAGCCTGCAAGCCACTCAGCAGCATGCTGTCCGCATCGGCATCGGCCTGCTCGCGCTTCTGGCCATGGCGCACATCACCCCGCTCCACCTGAAGCGGTGGGCCCCGATCCTGTTCCTGCTCAACCTGCTGCTGCTGGTGGCCGTCGTGTTCTACGGCAGCGGGGATACCGCCCAGCGCTGGCTGACACTCGGCCCCGTCGTGCTGCAGCCGTCCGAGTTGCTCAAGCTCACCATTCCCTTGGTGGTGGCTTACGTCCTCGGGCCCTCACTGCCACCCTTGTCGCCTGTCCGCGTAATGCTGGCGTTGGCGCTCGTGGCCGGAGCGACCTGGCTGGTCGCGATCCAACCGGATCTAGGTACAGCGCTTTTGATCTCTGCCGTTGGAGTGTCGGTAATCCTGCTAGCCGGAATCTCCAGGCGGTGGGTTCTGGGCTTGGGGGCACTGACCGGCATTAGTCTGCCGTTCGTATGGCAGTATGCCCTGCGCGAGTACCAGAAAGATCGTATTCGCATCTTCTTCAATCCGGAAGCCGACCCGCTCGGCAGCGGCTACAACGTCATTCAGTCCAAGATCGCCGTCGGCTCCGGCGGCATCTCCGGGAAGGGCTGGACGCACAGTACCCAGGCACAGTTCGATTTTCTGCCGGAGCATTCGACCGACTTCATTTTTTCCGTCTATGCCGAAGAGTTCGGGCTGATCGGGGTGGCCGTTCTGGTCGCCCTGTACCTGGCGATCCTGTGGCGGATAGTGGCCATGAGCCGAACCGGACCCGACCGCTTCAGCCAACTGTTGATCGGAGGTCTTGGCCTGTCCTTGCTCATCCACATCCTGATCAACATCGCGATGACTGTCGGCTATGCTCCCGTGACCGGCTCGCCGCTGCCGTTGATGAGCTATGGCGGAAGCGCCATGATCAGCACTTTGGCCGCTTTCGGTATGATGATGGCCGCCCGGCACTATGCCCTCGTACGTCTCAAGTAAATGAACTTCCAAAATCGCTGGCTTCTGCTATGCCTTTTGCCCGCCTGCACCATGGCAAGCGAGACGTTCATCCCGTACGGCGAACGCCCCGAGGTCCACGCCTGGACCGAGCGCCTAGTGGACGAGCATGACCTGCCAGCAGAGCGCGTTCGCAAGCTGATCTCCGATTGTGAACATCAACCCAAGGTCATTGCCAGCGCCAGCCGCCCTGCCGAATCGAAACCCTGGCACTGGTACCGGAACATCTTCCTAACCGACGACCGCATCCGCCGGGGCCGAACCTATCTCAGGGAGCATGCCCGCCTGCTCGAAGAAGCGGAACGCATCTACCAGGTGCCCACCGAAGTAATCACCGCCATCGTCGCAGCTGAATCGAATTTCGGGCGCAATACCGGCGCGCATCCAGTGCTCGACACCTTGGTGACCCTAGGGTTCGACTACTCGCCACGTGGGGAATTCTTCCGCAAACAGCTGGGACAGCTTTTTCTGCTCGAACGCGAAGCCGGACTGGACATCAAGAAGCTGCGCGGCTCATGGGCCGGCGCACTTGGGCAGGCCCAGTTCATACCCAGCAGTTACCGGGATTTTGCCGTCGACGGCGACCAGGATGGTCGGCGCGACTTATGGGACAGCCCAGCCGACATCATCTTCAGTATCGCGAATTATTTCGAGAAGCACCACTGGCGTCTGGGCGAGCCGGTCGCGGAGCTGATTCAGCCCAAGGATCCCGAGCAGTTGCCGCTGAGCAAGGCACTGCTCCCGGACATCCCGTCAGAACGGCTGGCCGCATCCGGAATCAGGCTGCAGCACCCGACCGCCGAACCGGTGGCCGTGCACCGATTCGAGAACGCCTCCTCACCTGAATATTGGGTCGGCTACCACAACTTTTACGTGATTACGCGTTACAACCACAGCGCCCTCTACGCCCTGATGATCCATCAGTTGAGTCGGGCCCTGAAGAATGATCCCGGGCTCTGAGCGCGTCGCCGGGCTGCTGATCCTGACCCTGGCCCTGGCCAGCAGCGGATGCAGCGTCTACGACTATGTTGCCGAGACCTTCGACGATTCCGACTCGGCCTCCGGGTCTCGCGGCGGCGGCCCCTCCAGCTATGTCGCTCTGGGGGTTCGCTATCACGTCATGGACTCGGCTGAGGGCTACGTTGAGCGCGGCCTGGCCTCCTGGTACGGGCCGAAGTTCCACGGGAGGAAAACGTCCAGCGGCGAGGTCTTCGACATGCACCAGATGAGCGCCGCACACAAGACCCTGCCCCTGTCCACCTGGGTCAAGGTGACCCACCTCGATACCGGGCGTTCCATCACCGTTCGCGTGAACGACCGCGGCCCCTTCGTCAAAGGCCGCATCATCGACTTGTCCTACCAGGCCGCCCTGGCTCTCGGGACCACCGGCGAAGGCCTGGCCCCGGTCGAAGTGCGCACCATCCGTGGCCCCGAAACGGCACCCCGAACCGCGGAACACTGGTTTCTGCAGCTCGGCGCTTTCGCGATCCGGAGCAATGCGGAAGATTTTGTGCAAAAATTGCGCCGCCAAGGACTGGTCCGGCTCTCCGTTCGAACCCAGCAGCGGGACACGACGCTGCACCGGGTACTGCAAGGCCCGTTCAAGGACAGCCCCGAATTCGACCAAGCCGTCTCGGAACTTGAAGCCCTAGGCATTACCGAATATACACCTGTAAATATCCCCCATTGGAAACCAATAAGAAAGAAATGAGCCGTCTGATCTTCCTGGCACTGCTGTTGGCCAGTCCGGCCTGGGCTGAGCTGCCCACCCCGCCGCCCCCGGATCTGAGTGCCCCCAGCTACATCCTGATGGACACGCAAACCGGCGAAGTCCTCGCGGAGGCGAACGCCGACGAGGCAGTCGAACCCGCCAGCCTGACCAAGATCATGACCACCTACCTGGCCTTCCGCTCTCTGGGAGACGGCCTGATCGCGGAACAGGACCTGGTGACCATCAGCCGCAAGGCGCGCAAGGCGATCGGTTCTCGCATGTTCGTAGAGGTCAACAGCCAGGTTCCGGTCATCGACCTGCTGCGCGGCATCATCGTGCAGTCCGGCAACGACGCCAGCATCGCGCTCGCGGAACATATCGCCGGCAGCGAAGAATCCTTCGCCAGCATGATGAATGCGGAAGCCGAGCGCCTGGGGATGAGCAAAAGCCACTTCATCGACTCCTCTGGGCTGGGCGGACCCGACCATTACATGTCGGCCCGCGACATCGCCATCCTGTCTGCCGCCATGATCAACGAATTTCCCGATCATTACGCGATGTTCCGGGAGCAGGAATACACCTGGAACGGCATCGCGCAGCCGAACCGCAACCGCCTTCTGAAACTGGACCCCACGGCGGACGGCATCAAGACTGGCTACACTGATGCGGCCCAGTACTGCCTGGCCGCAAGTGCCATGCGCCCGGAACTCGACAACATGCGGCTGGTCTCGGTCGTCCTCGGCGCCAAGAACGGCCGGGCCCGGATTCGCGACAGCCGGGCGCTGCTGAACTGGGGGTTCCGTTTTTTCCGCACACAGAAGATTCATGCCGGCATGACCCCGTTGGCGGAAATCCCGGTGTGGTTCGCGGAGGTAGAACAGGTGCCCGTCGGGCTGGCCGAAGACTTGGTGATGACCCTGCCGGTCGCGGCGTATAAAGAACTGGAGACCACCTATCACCTGGAACCGGAAGTGGAAGCTCCGCTCGCGAAGGGGCAGGCGGTCGGGCGAATCACCGTACGCCATGAAAACCGGATTCTGGCTCAGGCCCCGGCCGTCGTGCTGGCCGACGTGCCGCAGGTCGGCTTCTTCACCCGTCTCTGGCACCACCTGCAGCGTCTGTCGAACTGACATCACATCGGCCCACAAACCGGTTCCTCTCCGGGGTTGGCGGGCCTCTCTTGTGAAATCCGGCCCATCGGTCTCATAATAGGCTAGCACCGGAGACCACCATGCCGACTCCCGCTTATTACAACGGCGAATACCGTCCCCTCGAGGGACTCACGGTCCCGATCATGGATCACGGTTTCCTGTTCGCCGACGGCGTGTACGAACTGATTCCGGTTTATAACAAGCGGCCGCGCTGCCTGGACGACCACTTGGAGCGCCTGAAGAACAGCCTGGCCGCCATCCATCTCGAGGGCGCCCCGGAAGAACCCGTCTGGCGTGAGATTTGCGCCCGGCTGATCGAACAAAGCCCGGACGAATGCTTTGTTTATTTCCAGATCACCCGCGGCGTCATTCCCGAAGGCGACCCTTTCCGCAAACAGTTCCTGGACGGCCCGCCCACCGTGTTCGCCATGGCGCAGCCCCTGCCGAAAAGACCCGAGTCGATCCACGCCATCACCCGCGAGGATGAGCGCTGGGGACGCTGCCACATCAAGTCCATCATGCTTCTGGAAACCGTCCTCGCGACGCAGGCTGCAGTGGATCAACAGGCGGGAGAAGCGATCCTGCACCGAGGGGATGAAGTCATGGAAGGCGCCACCAGCAATGTTTTCGCCGTGGTCGACGGCTTGGTCCGGACCCCGAAGCTTAGCCCCCAGATCCTGCCCGGCGTAACCCGGAAACTGGTGCTGAGGCTGATGCGCGAGAACGGCATGGAGTGCCAAGAAAGCCGATTGAGCGTCAATGAGCTACGGCACGCCGAAGAGGTTTGGGTTACCGGCTCCACCCGCGGCGTCATGCCAGTCGTCGAGTTGGATGACACTCCGGTAAACAACCGAATTATCGGACCGACCACACAACGTGTCCGCAGTTGGTATCGCGAATTCTGCAACGCGCCATGACCCCCGAACCTCGCATCCGGCACTGGAACCTGTACGACTACGAGCCCTGCGCCGAGGCCATGCGCCAGCAAACCGAGGCGAGAGACGAGGCCAGCGCCGATGAGATCTGGCTACTGCAACACCCAAGCGTCCTGACCCTCGGGGTCGGTGCCGACCCGTCCCACATCCATTCCCCGTGCCCGTTGCCCGTGGTGCGCAGCAACCGTGGCGGCCAAGTGACCTGTCACACGCCCGGCCAGCTAGTCGTCTACACCTTGCTGGATTTGCGGCGGCTGCAGCTCGGGGTTCGCGCATTGGTCGAACGGCTGGAAAGCGCGGTGCTGGCCCTGTTGGCGGAAACCCAAACTCCCGCCCATAGAGCGGACGGCATGCCTGGCGTTTATGTGGAAGGCAAAAAAATCGCATCCATCGGCCTGCGGGTCAGCCGCGCCAGAAGTTCCCACGGCCTTGCGTTGAACGTCCATCCGAACTTGAGCCTGTTCCGACAAATCAACATCTGCGGCAATCCGAAGTTGGAAGCCACCAGCCTGCGCGAGTGCGGGGTGGAGTGGAGCGTCGACGAGACCGCGCACAAGTTCCTGCCCCATCTGCTACAGGCCCTGTATCCGAGCGAGGTCCACGCATGAGCCTCCCTCCCGGCATCAAACAGACTGCAGAGCAAAAGATCTCGCGCATCCCGATCAAGCCGGCCGCCGATACTCCGACCCTGCGCAAGCCGCCCTGGCTGCGCATTCGTCTCCGGCACGCCCCTCAGGTGCGGCAGATGCGCGAGCTCCTTCGCTCAAGGTCTCTGCATACGGTATGCGAAGAAGCGTCCTGCCCGAACCTGCCGGAGTGCTTCGGCGGCGGCACTGCCACGTTCATGATTCTCGGCGACCTCTGCACGCGCCGCTGCCCCTTCTGCGACGTGGCCCATGGGCGACCGCTGCCAGTGGATGCCGATGAACCGAAACGCCTGGCGAAAACCGTCGCGATGCTGGGCCTGCGCTACGTGGTCATCACCTCGGTAGACCGGGACGACCTGCACGACGGGGGGGCCCACCATTTCGCGGAATGCGTCCGCACGGTGCGCGAGCACAGCCCCGGCATCCGCGTAGAAGTCTTAGTCCCGGACTTCCGCGGTCGGCTCGGCAAGGCGCTGGAGGGGCTGGAAGGCGGAATCCCGGATGTGTTCAACCACAACCTCGAAACCGTCCCGCAACTGTATCGCGCCGCCCGCCCCGGAGCCGACTACCACCATTCTCTGGAACTCTTGCGTCAGTTCGGCTGCGGTCATCCGGACGTCCCGACCAAGTCCGGGTTGATGCTGGGCCTGGGCGAAACCCCGCAGCAGGTCCGCGCCGTCATACAGGACCTTCTGGACCATGGCTGCCGGATGCTGACGCTGGGACAATACCTGCAGCCGACCCGGCATCATCTTCCGGTCCGCCGCTACGTGCCCCCGGAAGAATTCGAGGAGTTGGGCGACGAAGCGAGGCGGCTCGGGTTCCTGGAAGTCGCCAGCGGACCATTGGTGCGTTCTTCCTACCATGCAGACCAGCAAGCGGCAGGCATCTTGGGGCACACGGGCACAGCCTGATTTTTGTCAGGCATCCACGAAGGAAATGGCGGCCCCGGCCCTCTCGGTTCGCTATAATCCCGCTTGCCTAAGTATCGTCTATCAAATCCTGTTCACCTAGAGGGAAACCCTGTGAAAATAGAAATCACACGTACCGACCTGTTCTTCATGATGATGACTGCTGGACTCTGCGGCGGAGGGCTCGCCGCTATTGTCAGCATCGTGCTTTGCTAGGCTGACACCAGACTCGACGGGCAAGTCATTCGTGCCCGTCAAGTCAAAGAGATCTCCAACCAGAAGTCGTTCGCCTCAGCGACACACAGGCGGTTCGCCCTTCAGGCCGTCTTTCACCAGAAGAACCTGCCACAACTGGTTCCGGCGTGCCCGGAAAGAACCGGCACAACAGCCCAGGTAGTACCGCCACATGCGGAAAAACCGTTCATCGTAGCGGCCGCGCAGGGATTCCCACGCACCCTCGAAGTTGGCCCTCCATGCCATGAGAGTGCGATCGTAGTCCCGACCGAAACCGTGCCAATCCTCCATCACGAAAAGGTCCTCGATGGACTGCCCGATCTGCCGAATCGAAGGCATCATGCCGTACGGGAAGATATACCGGTTAATCCAGGGATCGCTGTTGACTCCTGTGGTATTGCTGCCAATGGTATGGAGGAGGAACCGGCCGCCAGACGGCAGCAATCCATGTACTTTGCGCATGAAGGTCCGGTAGTTTTTGTACCCGACATGCTCGAACATCCCAATGGAATAGACCGCATCGAATGTTTTGTCCGGTGGCAGATCTCGATAGTCCTGTTGGAGAATTTGTACGGCATGGCCCGCGCAATGCTCTCGCGCACGCTCGGCCTGCTCTCCCGACAAGGTCACCCCGACCACCTCCACTCCGTAGCGTTCGGCAAAAAACCGGCACGCCCCTCCCCATCCACATCCGATATCAAGAATCCGGGTATTCGGCTGGAGATCCAGTTTGCAGGCGATCAGTTCCAGTTTGGCCTCCTGCGCCTCTTCCAGGGTCTCAGCCCTACGCCAATAGCCGCAGGAATACATCATCCTTTCGTCCAGCATTTTGCTGTAAAGATCGTTCCCCACGTCATAGTGTTGCCGGGCGACCCGCTTGGAACGGGCACGGTTTTGCATGTTCAGTAGTCTAGAAAGCCCACGAACCTTGATCTGGTTCAGACCCGTCACCCGTTGGTCCAGCCCGAAACCCAACACCCGCGCGAAGAACTCATCCAGCGCCTCGCAGTCCCACCAGCCATCCATGTAGGACTCGCCCAGGCCGAGCGACCCCTGCGTAAAAATTCGCCAATAAAGCCGTGGGTTGTGTACCTGGATATCCCAAGGCCGGGAGCCGCCCTCCTCGACCCCGGCAGAAGCCAGAATCTTCAATACCCATTTCCTCGCAGCAGACATTTTCAGCCCTCGTTCGGCAATTCGAATTGATGGGTCTCCACTGACCAACCGGCACTGCCAACTGTCAACATGAGGCAGGAAGGACCTTCATGGACCCGGATTCGGCCAGCCGCGCCAGGATTCAGTACCCAAGGAAGATCCTCTTGGTCGCAGACCAATCGGTGCGTATGTCCATAGACGATAGTCTTAGCTTTCGGCCATGCTTCTCTCAAACTTTCGTGTGCTGGAGATGCGCCGAACTGGTCGCCATGCGTCACCACCAGCATTCCGCCCGGAAGCGGAATCTCGGCGGTCACAGGCAAACTGTCTCCATGGGCATCCCTGCCCCCAACATCGTTGTTGCCTGCCACAGCCACAACCCGTCTTTGCCCCACCAACTCCCCAAGAGTCTCTAGCACCGACGTTCCCATCACATCGCCCGCGTGCACGATCCAATCGGCATCAGCCAGAATTTCTCGGATGTTCGGGTCAATCCACCCGTGTGTGTCCGACAAGATCCCTATCTTGATCGCCTGGTGGGAAGCTGTCGACGCGGCTTCCTTGAATCGGGGCCCGACCCGAGATTTAGTTCCCATACTGCTGCTTCTGCAGGTTTTCCTGGTGTTTCGTAATCTGTTGCTGGCGACGTTGATCCCAAACTTCCTGACGTTCCTTGATGCGTTTTTCCCGGGCGTCGGGCCTCACTTTCACCGAATTGACGCCAAACAACACCTGCTCCAGGAAGCGCATGGCAAACTCCAGCAGGCTTTCTTCATTGTCAATCAGTTCCTGCTCCTGCTCCGGAGGAAGTTCGACCACTTCCTTGAACTTCGGACTCTGTATGAATTCGCGGAAGCTGTCCAGATCATAGCTGCACATGTCGAACAATTGCAGGCTCCGTTCGGACGGCGAGCCCACGGCAGGACCTGCCGAGCGTTTTTTGAGGATCAACCGGCGCCAGTGGCTGTTCATCTCGTCGTACTTGTCCAGCCCCTGCTCAACCCGATACTCCGCCACCGTCTGCTCATGCGTTTCCTCATGCCCCAGGCAGTACTCCTCACGCACAACAAAATAAGCATCTTCAACTTCGCCAGAGCCTTTCTTTCGCACCGCCATGTTTCCCAAGGCATAGTAGCGACAGGCAGCCGGACGATCTTCGTAAACGCCGCACCCTTCCTCAGTCAGATGAATGCACTCGGAAGTGCCGGGCTTGGTCGCCATTTTCAGACCCGGCATGCCATGGGCATCCATTTCAAACGGTATCGTGTAGCGTCCGACAAATTCGCTGGACGTCAGGCCCAGGCAGTTTTTCAGCCGCAGGATGTCGTAGGAAGTGAGTTGCAGATCAATGTTTCGGCAGCATGCGTTAAAACAAGCGATGTCCTTGTGGCAGCGAAACTGGAATACGCTGTCAAGGGCCAACTCCACCGGCTGGATGGGAGAAGCCTGAGGGGGCGACGCGGGCTTCGCGGAAATACTCATAGTGTGGAGGAGTGCTAGCGTTTACATTTTATAGTATGACTGCTGCCTTAGGGGAAGAACCACACCATCGCAAGCCAAGAAAATTTCATTCATTCCGGCCCTATCCCGTCCATAGCCGTATCGCTTCCGTGTGCTCTCGGGGATGAATACTTCGACGAGGCGCACGCTCCCTTCCCGTCGCATCCCGAGCAATGGATATGGAAATAATCGTTGTTTTTTAGCTAGTTGCACTGAATATTGAAAGATTGCTTTAAAGGATGCCCCCATGCTACCAGAACTAATCGCAAATCATCTGATGTATACTGTAGGGACATGAGGCATGGATCAGAGCGCATCTACGCTGGGAATCCAGTCTCGCAAATGAGTCACAGCAAAAAGTTCCCGTGATCGACTATTTACTCTCATCGCGCATCGGACCCAGCCGAAAGACTTTTTGCCACCTGTCCTGCATAAACGCAATACGCGAATCACGGATATGAATCTACAAATCTGCGATCCACGCCTTGGCGTGCACGGCGTACGGCCTGATGCAATCGAAAGCATGACGGGTGTTCTGCAACCGTTGAAGGATCATCATGAAACGAATTCTTGTGAATGCCACGCAGCAGGAAGAACTGCGCGTAGCGATGGTCGATGGCCAAGAGCTATACGATCTCGACATTGAACTGACCGGGAACAAACAAAAAAAATCCAACATCTACAAAGCCAAGATCGTCCGCGTCGAGCCTAGCCTCGAAGCAGCCTTTGTGGATTACGGCGCACCGCGCCACGGATTTCTTCCCTTCCGGGAAATTGCTCCAAGTTATTTCCAGAACCGAAATGCGTCCACGATCCGTGAGGCCATAAGCAACGGTCAGGAACTGATCGTCCAGGTTTCTCAGGATGAGCGAGGCAACAAGGGTGCCGCACTCACAACCTGCCCCAGCTTGCCCGGCCGTTTCCTGGTACTGACGCCGAACAATTCGCGTGCCAGCGGAATTTCGCGGCAGATCGAAGGCGAAGACCGAGACGAACTGCAGAAACTTGTCTCCCAATTGACCCCCGTCGAGGGAGGCGGAGTTATCATCCGAACTGCAGGGATCGGGCACAGCATCGAAGAATTGCAGTGGGACCTCGACAACCAGGTCCGTCTCTGGAAAGCCATTCAGGACGCGGGAAAGAAGTCTGCGCCCTTTCTCATCTACAGCGACAACGATGCCGTCGTCCGCGCCCTGCGGGACAACCTTCGCGATGACATCGGCGAAGTCCTGATCGACGACGACGAAACTTACGAGCAGGCGTGCAAGTTTGTCGAGCGGATGGCCCCGCAATACCGTAAAAACATCAAACAGCACCAAGAGACCATCCCTCTATTCAGCCATTACCAGATCGAAAGCCAAATCGAATCTGCGCACGACCGGATGATTAACCTGCCCTCCGGCGGCACGATCGCGATCGATCACACTGAAGCGTTGGTTTCCATCGACATCAATTCGGCGCGCGCCACCAAAAGCGGCGACATCGAGACGACCGCCCTGAACACGAATATGGAAGCAGCCCGGGAAATCGCCCGCCAGCTACGGCTACGCGACCTCGGCGGCCTCATCGTGATCGATTTCATCGACATGGTCAGCACCTCAAACCAGAAGAAAGTCGAAAACGAATTTCGGGAACGTACCCGGCTCGACCGGGCACGTGTGCAGATCGGACGGATTTCCCGCTTCGGGCTTTTGGAGTTATCCAGGCAGAGGTTACGCCCTGCGCTTGGGGAATTCACCCAGATGACTTGCCCCCGTTGTGACGGGCATGGCACGATCCGGACGATCCAATCCCTGTCCCTTGCCATTCTCCGTCTGATCGAAGAAGAGGCGATGAAGCAGAACACGGGAATGGTGATCACGGAACTCCCTATCGATGTCACCGCCTATCTACTCAACGAAAAACGTGACAGCATCGAGAAGATCACTCAACGACATGGCTCCCATGTCCGTTTGCTGCCGATGCCGGGACTGGAGACACCACACTACCGTGTACACCGCTACCGGGAAGACGACCCGGAAATCTCGCGTCGCTTCGATTACCAATCTCCAGTTATCCAGGAACCGGCGGCAGAGGAGAAGTCCCGTGCGACCAAACCCGCCGCCACCCGTCGCGGACGCCGGGAACAACCGGTCGTCAATGTGGCGGAACATATCACTGGCTCCCCGAACGGCAAAAGCCTGACGCGGGGTCTTCGGCGATTCCTTAACCTATTCACTGGATCCAGCGCTCCGCTGCCCGTAGAAACCAAAACCGAATCTGGCTCTTCGGAAAGATCGGAGAAATCCAGATCGGAGCAGCAGCGACGTCGCTCCCGCTCTCGTTCCCGTTCCCGCCCCCGCAGCCAAGGGACGGGTCAAGGTCGTCAGGCTCAAAGAGAACAGCGAGCCAGCAGCGACGAATCCGAACAGGGTGGCAACCAGCCACGTCGGCGTCGGCGCGGCCGAAGGGGAGGACGCAACCGCAGACGCGCTTCCGACACCGAGTCGGGCAACCCTCAGTCCAACGGCAGCACACCTGCCCGGGAGACATCCGCGTCCGAGCCGAAGCCTAAAGCCGAAGCCACCGCCCCAGCCTCGCCCCCAGCAGGAGAGTAAACAGCTACTGGGTTTCTGACTCGGAAGCTGTAACTTCTTCAATGATCGGATCCGACCAAGAGCCGGTCACCCGGTAGGTGACCGCCGTCGCCTCGTCGATGCCGAGCCCCAACCAGTCCAGCACCTTGGTGCCAATGTAGGCCACGCCGATTCCGATCGGCCCCCCAACGGCACCGACCGCCGGAATCAACACACTGGTTTCGGGCGTAGCCACCACCGTCAAATCGTAGTCCTCGTTTTCCACCCCGATGCGACCGACTATCAGAAATTGCGCTGACGGCCCGATGATACGGAATTCACTGGTATTCAGGTTACCCTGCAGGAAATCGAATTGCCCTTCCGCGGTCTGATAGGTGAATCCGCCACGCACCACATCGTCGAAATCAAGCGACAGACGCTCGAAAATCATTTCAAGATTCAGCAAGGCTAGGATTCGGGCGAATTCTGGCGCCACGTTGCGAATGCGTCCATCCTTTCCTTTTATGTCGATGTGCCCCTGAAGGTTTTTGAACTCGTAGTCATGGGGAGCCCCGGGCCATTGCAGGGCCATGTCCATATCGATCACCCCCTTGCGCAAGGGGTTTTTGGTTGACCAGTGATTTAGAGTCTCGTGCAGATCGTCCGTATGTGCCGTGCCTCGCAACAGGGTGAGATGCTTGCCTTTCTCCAGCGACCAGTATCCGCTCAGATCCATATTGAACTTATGGGATTTCGCCTGAAACCCGTCGATATTGGCCCGCCGGTCACCTGGAGACGTCGCGAGCGTTGCATCGTGTAACTCGTAAGGCCCGATGTGCAACTGTTCGAACTTCAAATCCAGAGGCGGAAGGTCCTGCGGCTCGAAGTCCGTTCCCTCCACATCCGCTACGGTCTCCAACTGCTCCGTAGAAACGTGCAACCACTTGAAGATTCCCCTCGCCGGTTTCCCTTCCTCTTTGGGCAGGTCGATCACGCCGCGGATGACCGGCGCGTCGATGGCAAATCGATTACTTTCTTCGGTGAACCGCGCCGACACTTCCACATCGCTCGCCTCCAGGCTGAACACCTTCAGGCGGTCCAGTTTCAGGCCTGATATTTCCGGCCAAAGCCCCCCTCGCCCTGCATGCCGCCCCCTCCAATCGACCCAATCCTGCAAGCTGGTCTCCGGCAAGCTTCCCGTCAATCTTAATTTGGAATCCGAGGGGGCCGGCGGTGTTCCCGGGCCCAGATTAATCGTGCCACTCGCCGTGCCTTCGGGGATTATCCTGATATGCGCGCGGGCTTGATCTGCATATTTGATAGCAAGGTCCACCTCTCCGTCGAATTCAATGTCCGCTTGCACTTCCAGGGGTTGTTCCTTCTTCTTTGCCTTGTCCAAGGGTTTCGGCAAATCAACCTCGACCCCCCGAAGATCGCTGCTACCGAATGCGGTCAGGTGGTTCCGCCGGGATTTTTCCGATACCCCGGGGAGCAACAGCACGAGGTTCCAGGCAGAATGTCCCTCAAGCCAAGAAAATGTCGGGCGAATTTCCTGTGGCATGTAATCCTTCAACGATGCGGAAGCCTGCATTTTGATCTGGAGATCTCCCGATTTGGCTGTCGCCAGCCCAATGCGGGCAGGACGACCCATGAATTGAGCGTCCAGCGAACCCGTCAATGCATCGTCCTTGTACCGCATCTCTCCCCGGATCGCATCCAAGTAAGAATCGTTGGCCAAGATGTCCAGCCGGTTGCCATGAAGGTTCAGAACGCCTTTTACCGCGACTTCATGATCCAGACGGCCATCAAGTGGGATACGCAGTTGGAGATCAAGCGTCGAATCCCCCCCGAACTTGAGTGTCTGGTTGAATGTCGTGGCCATCCATCCGACCGTCTCGAGAAACTCCGGCACATCGCTTACCGGGCCATTCAGCACGCTGCTCGAATGCATATCCATCAGACTCAAGTCGCCTATCCGCAGCGCCCCATGGTTCATGGTCGATCCCTTGATTTTTGCCTCGCGAACAATGACATGCAGTGATTCCTTGTCGAGAAACACCTCTCCGTTCACGTCCTCGAACATCGGCAATCCCGGCTCATACTCCAGGTCAACCTCATGCATCAGGCCATCCAAGGTCAATTCCGAACCGGTCGCCGTAAGCATTTCGGCCGACAGCGGCCCACCCAAACGCAAGCGCGCGCCACTCAGGCTCCCGGTCTTGAATGCCGACCGAACCCATCGATCATCCGCCTCCAACAGAAGATCGGGGGGAACCCATTGCGACACGGTGGGCAAATCCACATGCTCAATCTCAACGTCCGCATGAAGCCAGCGTGGTTCGCCGGCGCCCATTGAGACGTCTCCCTGGAGTCGTAACGCGGGATTCGATATCTGGAGGTTCGCCAGCTTGAATGCACAGCAATCTTCGGCCGGCCACCAGTCCAGCTGGAATTTCGTCAAGCCGGGGCGGAATGCATCCAAGTGCCACGGCGCATAGGAAATTGTCAGGTTTTCCGAATCCAAGCTAAGGCGAATACCCTGTTCGGACCCATTCACCGTGCCATCAAGACCGGTCAGAAGAAAATCTTCTTCCGGCATTGAAACCTCAAGCCCCTCCATCCCTGCATGGATGCGGTAGTGCAGTGGGCCCTGCCAATTGATCTCCCCGCTCAATCGGGAGAGCGTCCCGGATTTGACGCTGCCGGGAAGAAAATCCTCCATGCGGTATCCGGCCACCGCTGCGACTCGCCTTGCGAGCGTGATGTCCAGCGAGGTCAGATAGCCGCGGGTCGACTCCTCGCTGTATTCGATGTACACCCCGTCCGCGACCGTATGCTGATCCAGTTCCAGCTGTTCCAGCGCAACCGCATGCCCTTCTTCCAAGGTCCGCCATTTGAGCGCGGCTGCCATTTTTTCCCAACCCGCTTCCTCTGAACGCGGCTGCTCCAACTCGACCCATACTCCCGCCAACTGCGGCACCTGAGTCTCCCAGACCAGCTGGGCTTCAGCCCGCATGCGCAGATTGGCCGGCAATCGCTGCGCCAATAATCGGGCATTGTCCGGAAGCCAAGGCATCAACTGCGCCAACCGCACGCGTTCGATCCGGAGTATTCCGTTCCCCGAAGCCATGGGATTGAATTCCGCCTGCAACTCGAAATCGAATTCGCCTGGCTTCCCCGTCTGATTGCGCGCCAGCACCTCGATCCCCCACAAGCCAGTGGCCATGTCCACGTCCACTTCTCCAAGATCCAGCTGGTTCCCGGTTTTCTGGTCGTGCAGTACGGTGGCCACCCCTCGTAAGTGGAGATCGTCGACAGGCAGGTCCAGACTCGGCCCCCGTTGTCCCATGGGCATGCCCTCTAGTCCCCAACTTCCATCTTCCAGGCGCTGCAGCCGAATAGTACCGCCAGTCACGGAAATGCGTTCCGGAATCAAAGACAGGGAAAACAGGCTTTTAAGTAAATCGAGGTTGAACGCCACTTGGCCGAAGCGATGTACGGTCTCCGCATCATCGAATTTCAATGTCACGTCGTCCAGAATGATGCCAGGGTAGACTCCCCGCCACTCGCTTACGGCCTGCCCGATCTCCATTTGCACCTCGAAGGCCTCGGAAGCCCAGCGGCTCAAAAGAGGGTGGACATCGTCCAACGTCAGCAGGACGACACGCAATCCGGTCGAGATTATTGCCAGTGCCGCCAGGATCGACACAAGCGCCAGGCCCAAGTAGCCGCCGAGTTTTTTCATCAGCCTAGGGTGGAGAGTGTCGGGTGATTCAGTGCGTGAGTCGGTTCTATGGCGCGCACGAAGATACGGCGGTCAGTGAGAATCGATATTGTACGACACTAGTGTCCGGTTAACTTTCGGCCTACAGAGCAAAGAGCCAAGTATTTCAAAGGATTATAGCAAGATTGAAGTGTCCCTGATTTGACGCGCCCCTGCCACAATGTGCCTTTCTCCAACTGCACAAGAGGGGTAAAGATGAATACGGGAAAAACCCTGTTTGCTCAAG
>MKWU01001474.1_pt1 | contig 40137 bp, 31 predicted proteins | sample 809101 | NCBI WGS metagenome assembly MKWU01 (sample SAMN05860141, study PRJNA318959) | sponge metagenome | host: Aplysina aerophoba | place: Slovenia: Piran, Adriatic Sea, Gulf of Piran | collected 2013-05-07
CGATAGGGATTGGCCACTCGGCTGCGACTCATCATTCGGGCAGCTACTATCCGATCTTTGCGCATCTGCCGGGATTTCGTGTTGTGGTTCCTGCTACTCCCAGCGACGCCAAGGGTCTCTTCGCCACTGCGCTGCAGAGCGAGGATCCAGTGCTCTTCTTGGAACATAAGTCGCTGCTCTTCAATCGCGGCGATGTGCCCGAGGGTGACTACGCGATCCCATTTGGAGAGGCACGCACTGCTCGCGAAGGAACTGACTGCACACTCGTCGCAATTGGTTCGATGGTGGATAAGTCGCTCACTGCGTGCGAAAAGTTGGCAGAGGAAGGGATCTCAACCGAGGTAATCGACCCGCGCACAATCGCGCCGCTGGATATGGAGACGATACTGGCGTCCGTTCACAGGACCGGGCGGCTCCTGATCGTCGATGAAACCTTTCAGCCTTGTGGCGTGGGCGCCGAAATCGCGGCACAGGTTATTGACCAGGGGTTTGACGATTTGGACGCGCCGATACGCCGCCTGAACGGCGCACATGTGCCGACGCCATACAGCCCAACGCTGGAAGAGGCCATTACGCCGGAAGCGGCCGACATCGAACAGAGCATACGCGATCTGCTGGCCGAGTAATAGAATTGAATCACTTTCAGAAACCACGCTTCCATCACCACTTCCATTGCGAGAACTGTTCAATAGGGGAGATCCGATGGCCTACGAAGTGACAATGCCGCGCCTGGGTTGGACGATGGAAGAAGGCGTTTTCGGCGAATGGCTGAAACAGGATGGAGACGAAGTCCAGGCCGGCGACCTGCTCTTTACGGTTGAGGGCGACAAGGCGACGCAGGAGGTCGAAGTGTTCGAGGCCGGCATCCTGCGCCTCCCAGCCAATGCACCGGCACCGGGTGATGTCATTCCCGTCGGCGCGCGGCTTGCCTATATCGTGCAGGAGGGGGAAGCCTTGCCGGTGGAAAGTGGCCAGGCAGAATCTTCGAGTCAGGTCGCCCCGGCGGCTTCCCCTTCACAGAGCGGTTCTGTTTCGCGCCCGCTTGCCGCAGACGGCCGCGGATCTCCAGCGATCAGCCCGCGGGCGCGGCGGGGGGGGGGGGGGGTGGGCGGGGGCTGGGCAGGTTTTTGAAGGGGCGGGGGCCCCCGGGGGGGCGGGGGGCCGGGGGCGCGGGCGAGTTGGACGTGGACTGGACAGTTTTGACAGGCAGCGGCCGCACCGGTCGGATCGTCGAACGGGACGTGCGCGCGGCCGCGGAGATTCGGCCAGCAGTGATGGTCGTTGACGCCACACCGGTTGCGCGCCGACTTGCGGCGGAGGCTGGAGTCGATCTGGCGGATGTGACGGTAAGCCGGCCAGGCGGCCGCATTCAGCGCGAGGATGTGGAGGCAGCCATAGCGTCCCGCCGTCAGCCTGCGCCCGCGGACGAGGCGGCGACACAGCTTGCGCCGCACAGCCGTATCCGCCAGATCACCGCTCAGCGGATGGCAGAGAGTTCCCGCTCAACCGCCCCAGTCACTTTGACCACGGAAGCTGACGCCACCGAACTGGTTGCGCTGCGACAGCAGCTCAGAGAGAGCTATGCCCGTCGCGGGTTGGCCGTTCCCAGCTATAACGACATCTACCTCAAGTTGACGGCGGCGGCGCTACAGGATCATCCTGCACTCAATTCCAGTTGGAGCGATGACGGGCTGATTCTGCACAACAACGTCCACATCGGCTTCGCGGTCGAAACGGAGGCTGGGTTGATGGCGCCTGTCCTAAGGGATGTTCCGGAAAAGTCGTTGCGGCAGATTACAGCTGAAACAGCCAGCCTGATCGAGGGCGCACGCCAGGAACGTCTGGGCAATGAGGCGATGCAAGGGGGAACTTTCACAGTCACGAATTTGGGTATGTATGGAATCGACGCTTTCACTCCCATCATCAACCTGCCCCAAGCCGCCATTCTTGGTATTGGGCGCATTGTCTGCAAGCCGGCGGTCCACGAAGGCGAGGTCGTTGCTCGCCAGATGGTTGCGCTCAGCCTGACCTTTGACCATCGCGTTGTAGACGGCGCGCCGGCCGCGCGTTTTCTTAACACCGTGCGCGAGTACGTCTCCGAGCCCATTCTGTGGCTCACCGCGTGACAGACACCGGGCCGGCTGCCTATAACACGCCCCTGCCAGACTACGATTTACCCCTTTTGACTCAAGAGAACTTACGAGAGGCTAGTTGACTCTCTCAGTGAGCGTCACGTGGCTGCTGAGCCAGATTCAGTGTTTGTCTTGCCCTGCCTCTGATTTCCGCCACCGTTCACGCTATCCCACTCCGTTCGCGGTTGGCAAGTGCCATCTTGCTGGAGCCTCACTGCTGCGAGGAAGGCGTAAGGTCGCTGAGGCATGGTTTTGGAGGGGGGCGTTGCGGGGGCGCAGCCCCTGCACAAGGGAGGGCCGAAGGCCCGACCGCCCATAATACGAATAGTGAGGAAAGAGGAGCCAGGAGGGAGTACGCGCTTTGACTGGCGTCGGTCAGGGTTGCGAACTGATTGCTGCGGATTAATCGCAAGCGGACCAAAAAATTGACATAATGGCTATTTTCAATAGGATTAGCAAGAGCCCCGAAAAATTAGTTGCAGACATTGCAACATTAGAAATCACAGAAGGAGATATCCAACTATGACGCAAAGAGAAACCCTGTCCAGACGAACTTTTCTCAAAGTTGGGGGAACGATTGCCGGCGCCGCTGCTCTGGCGGCATGCGCGCCAGTCGCGCCGGCTGACGAAGGGGCGATGGGCGAAGCGCCAATGGCGGAGCGCACCACGATTCGTTACGGGCGCCATGATCCTGCCGCCGGTGTTGCAACGACCCTAGAATCGTTCCATGAAGAGTATCCCGATATCGAAGTCAGTGTGGAGCAGATTGGCGAGTTTCACGCCAAGATTCCGGCCCTGGCTGCAGCAGGCACGCTCCCTGACGTCGTTCGCAGTTGGGAAGCGATGGCTCTTGATATGGGCCGCAATAATCAGTTTATCGATGTTCAGCCATATGTCGATGGCCAACCCGATTTCGAGCCCGACGACTTCTACGAGAATTGGTGGAATTATCCGATCGTCGAAGGTAAGCGTTTTGGCGTTCCCGACGCGGCGGCACCCCATGTGACCTTCTACAACGCAGATCTTTTCGACGCCGCCGGTGTCGAGTATCCCGACAAGGACAGCTTTACCTGGACCGACTTTGAAGAGAAGGCCCGCGCCATCAGCGATCCCGACAACAAGATTTGGGGTTCGGAGACGATTCCGGTTGGCTGGCACATGTTCAGTGTCAAGCAGGCCTGGCAGAACGGCGGCAGCTTCTACAGCGAGGATTTCCTGGAAAGCAGGCTTGACAAGGAAGAGACGATCCAGGCGATTCAGTTCTGGGCGGACATGCTGCTCGACGGCAATGTGATGCCCTCACCATCCCAGATTATTGGGATTGGCGGCTCAGGCGCGGCAGCGGAGCTGCTGTCGGCCGGCAATATTGGAATGCAGCGCATGGGGTCCTGGATCACTGGAAGCCTTGTTGACGCCGGATTCCGCTTCAATGTTGTTGCCGAGCCCAGCCAAACGCAGCGCGATACCATCACGCACGGTGCGTTCAACAACATTGCCACGACATCGGAATACAAGGATATCGCATGGACCTGGCTCAATTACAACACGAGCACACAGGGCATCTACAACTACGCCTCGGAAGCGAATTTCCCTGGAACGCGTCGCTCATCCAATGCGATCGAACCGTTCCCCTGGGTCGCGGAGGTTGACTTCGCGGTGGATTGGGACGTGATTCCCGACGCGTTGGACTATGGACACATTCTGCCAGGACCGGCCAATGAGGGCGAAGCTTTGAATCTGATCGGCAACGCGCTTGAGAAAGTGTATGCCGGCGATGCCAAGGCCGCGGAAATCTTCCCTGATGTTTCGCCGAAGGTCACGGCCGTCATTTCGGACATTTAGACTGCAATTTTGAAACTCTAGAAACAGCGAAGGCCCACGAAGGCATAGGGCAATCCTATTGCCTTCGTGGTCTTCGTTTGTGAAAAAGACTGCGCTTGCGCGAAGCGGCCATGACAAAGGACCAGGATGGCCAGGCGGTATGCGGGCGCGTCATTGAGGCATATATCCGTGACCACAACCGGCCTTACACCGCGCAGTAGTATTTGGCGAAGCAGGCGTTTCCACGATGCCATTGTTGCTTACGCCTTCATCTTGCCTTGGGTTATTGGCTTTATCCTCTTCGTCGGCGGCCCCATCATTGCGTCTTTCGTCCTCAGTTTCTTTCGCTGGAAGATGATCGCGCCCCCCAGGTTCTATGGGCTCACGCATTACATTAGCATGTTCACCACAGATGAGTTGTTTCGCATTTCGATCTGGGTGACATTCAAATTTGTGCTGATTTCCGTTCCGATTGGCCAGGTGTTGGCGCTGGGGCTGGCATTGCTCCTGAATCAACGAATTCGACTTCTGGGATTCTGGCGTTCGGCCTTCTATTTGCCGGCGGTGGTCAGCGGCGTGGCCGGGTCCGTCATTTGGGTGTGGATGTATCACGCTGAACTGGGAATCGTGAACAATGGTTTGGAGATGATGGGTCTGGAAGGTCGAAACTGGCTGTTTGACAGGGAGGTGGTGTTGGGTTCACTGATCGTCAAGAGCCTCTGGAACGTTGGCATTCCCATGGTCATCTATCTGGCAGCTTTGCAAGGGCTTCCGCAGCAACTGTACGAAGCGGCTGATATAGATGGCGCCGGTGAAGTTTCAAAATTCTTCTCTATTACGTTGCCAATGTTGTCTCCTGCCATCTTTTTCAACGTCGTCATGGGGATCATCGCGTCGGTGCAGACTTTCGCCGAACCTTATGTGATGACCGGAGGCGGCCCGGACAATGCAACGCTCTTTCTGGGCCTCCATCTTTACAAGAACGCTTTCTCTTTCCTCAAAATGGGATATGCCTCTGCCATGGCCTGGATTATGTTCCTGCTCATTTTTGGGCTGACTGTATTCCAGTTCCGGCTTGCTGGTCGCTGGGTCTATTACGAGGGCGGCGAGCGCTAGCCCAGCGGGAGAAGTGATAATGGTAGTTGGCAACGAAACAGTTCCAACAACTGAACGTCTGGGCAGCGAGCGATACACACGCCCCAGCAGAATGCGTACCCACCTGCTGGGCAATCGATTCCAGACCGGCCTTGTGCGGTTGTTAGTGATTTACGCGCTTCTCATTTTGGCGGCGTTTCTGTTCTTATTGCCATTCTATTGGATGTTGAACACGGCTCTCAAGCCCTCCAACCAGGTCTTTACGTTACCGCCCACGTGGATACCCAAGCCGGTAATGTGGTCGAATTTCATCACAGCATTTACGATGCAGTACGAGACGGATCCGCCCGTCTATACGTATGCGATCAACACGATGATCGTATCCGTGAATGGAGTCGTCTCGACGATATTTTCCAGTGCGCTGGTGGCCTATGCATTCGCCCGGCTGGAGTTCCCGGGCAAAAACGTCATCTTCCTGGGGATCCTGAGTACGCTCATGATTCCATTCGCAGTGGTAATGGTGCCTCAGTTTATCATTTGGCAAAGGCTCGGCTGGCTAGACACGCTGTGGCCGCTCATGATTCCCCATTGGTTCGGATCGGCGTGGAACATCTTTTTGCTACGCCAGTTTTTCATGACGATTCCGATAGAGTATGACGAAGCGGCCTATCTTGACGGCGCGTCGCGGTGGCACATATTCATTCGGATCATCCTGCCACTTTCCAAGCCGGCTCTGGCGGCGGTCGCGGTATTCGCTTTCGTTTTCTTCTGGAATGATTTCCTCGGCCCGCTGATCATTCTGTCTACGCCAAAGAACTTTACGCTGACATTGTTCTTGGCGAACTTCAATGTGGCCTTTCGGGGAACGCCGTGGCACCTTTATATGGCCGCTGCACTCATTATCATACTACCCTGTTTGATCCTGTTCTTCTTTTCTCAAAACGCCTTTCTTAAGGGGATAACCGTTACCGACCTTAAGGGATAGCTCTCGTGGTTTGGAGATGTGCTGTAGTGGTAGGCCTTCCTAAGCGCGCTCTAGAGAAGAAGAGAGGCTTTCCTTGTTGGGACACATTTCGGTGCCCCGTAAGAGATTCACTGTGGCCGACATGAGTACTGGCGAGCTCCAGGATTTGGCACAAATGGTTGCACTTTGGGTTCCTCAGTAATGAATGGGCGTTTGCAAATGTCTCATACAGGAACAAGAATCCCGTACAGATCCTTCATGTCACATGTAACCCTGTGCCCCTGCGCAGGGTTTTCTACATAATCACGGGGAAACCGAGATGAAAATCAAAGAGATCCGCGCGTTTGAGATCAGGACCGACCCGAAGCCAAAGACGCCGCCGCGTACACCCAGCCGCGCGCAGACCATCCACATGAACCGGCCGATGGCGCGATACGACCGCTTTCCCAACGGCGAGGGGCACGTTTCTTTCGCTCCTTGGAAACGGCCGGCCGTGCTGGTCACGGCTGAAGATGGGACGCAGGGATTTGGCATGTCGCTCTACGGCCCGCCGGTCACAGCCATCATCAACGAACATCTCGGCCCCAATCTTATCGGCGAAAACGTTATGGCCACTGAGAAGCTGTGGGACATGATGGTCCGGCTTTGCTCTGCTTTCAGTCCTACCGGAGTGACCAGCTATGCCATCAGTGCGCTCGACGTGGCCCTGTGGGATCTCAAAGGTAAGCTGCTGGGACGGCCGGTCTACGAGCTGTTGGGTGGGCCTCAGAAGGACAAGATATTCTGCTACGCATCGGGCTTCGATCAGGAATGGTATATGGAGCTTGGCTTTAAGGCGACAAAACTGTTCAGTCCCTGGGGCCCTGAACACGGGCTGGAGGGCCTCAACAAACTGGAAGAGCTGGTGGCCAGCACGCGCGAAACCATCGGTGACGACGTGGAGCTGATGTTGGATGGTTGGACGGCATATGATCCCGAATACACTGTGCGTCTGGCCGAGCGGATGCGGCCCTACAACCTCAAATGGCTGGAGGACTATATCCAACCGGAAGATCTCTTGGGCTACGAGTCGATCCGTCAGCGATTGCCCTGGCAGACCCTAGCTACCGGCGAACACTGGTACAATCTGGCGCCCTTCGCCCACGCTGCAGGCAAGCGGCTGGTGGACATCTTTCAGCCGGATGTGCTCTGGTGCGGCGGCATCACTGCTGCGGCCAAAATATGTCACCTGGCGCAGGCCAATCATATTTCCGTTATCGCCCATGCCGGCATGAATTACCCCTTTGGCCAGCACCTTTCGATGGCCATGCCGGCTGTAACCTGGGGTGAACGATCGGAGAGCGTTTCCGCGCCCGGTGTACCTTTGGCGGAGATGGTCAAGCTGCCGGGCACGGCTGTGATCGAGGACGGGTATGTGCGCCCCAGCGACGCCCCGGGATTCGGTCTGGAAATTGACGATGCCTGGCTGGAGCAGGCCATAGTCTGAACCGACACGAAGAATACCTCGCCCCAGTGCCAACAGATCATTGCGGGCGAAGAACCACCCACCTTTCCGTCTCACTGAACTGGAGAAGAGCCCATGGAACTCGGCTATTTCCTGATGCCCGTCCACCCGCCAGAGAAGGATTTTACGCAGAGTCTTGAAGAGGACCTGGAGTTGATCGTACGGGCCGAGGCGCTTGGGTATTCTGAGGCCTGGATCGGCCAGCATCACTCGGTCAAATGGGAGCCGATGCCCTCGAACGACGTTTTCATCGCCAATGCAATGGCCCGCACAAGCACGATCAAGTTCGGGACGGGGGTGACGATCGCTCCCTTCCACCACCCGGTCAACGTGGCGGTTCGGCTGTCAATGTTGGACCATCTCTCGCGGGGCCGGCTGATGTGCGGCTTTGGCCAGACCGGCATTCCGACGGACCTCAGCTTGTTTGATCTGCCGGCGGATCCCCGAACCCTGGGTCTGATGACGGTAGAAAGCATCAACATGGTGTTGAAGCTGTGGACGACAGACGCGCCCTTCGACTTCAAGGGTGACTACTGGCATATTCATATCGATGAGACGCGCCCGGACATAGGAATGGGCCAGATCCTACGGCCCTATCAGAAGCCGCATCCACCAGTGGCGATGGCGATCCTGAAGGGGACTTCGATGGCCGCGCGCATGGCGGGGCAACGCGGATTCCTGCCCGTAAGCACAAATCTTGTTCCGATGTCGACATTGGCGCAGCACTGGGAAACCTTCTCAGCCGGCGCGGCAGAAGCCGGACGGGACGCCCCTGATCGGAGAGATTGGCGGGTGGCGCGCAACATTTTCGTAGGGGAGTCGACAGAAGAGGCGTTCGATTTTGCTCTCAACAGCGCCTTTGGGCAGTCGTTCGAGTATCTGATCAAGCTGATCGGACCGGGTCGTCTCGACGGGTGGAAAGAGGACCCGGATATGCCGGACGAAGAGGTTACGGCGGAGTACGCGGTGAGGCGGCTGGCGATCGTTGGGGACGCGGAGGAGTGCACACGCCGTCTGCAAGAGATCTACGACTTGACAGGCGGTTTCGGAACGCTGCTCGCCATCGGTCATGACTGGGACGACAAGCCGCGCTGGCTGCGCTCGATGGAACTGTTGAAGAATGAGGTGATACCGGCCATCGGGGACAGTTGACAGGACTTTCGCTAAGGACTATGTCGAGTCTTTGCGGAGGCGACGAGGCTGGCAATTCACCAAAGGGCCTCAAGTCGACCTGCCACGCAGGGAGCGGGCAATCTAACAGACGTGGAAACGATGGCTCGGTCGCAAATCGGGCCTGCCTTTTCCCAGTTCTGAGTCATCCCGAAGATTCGAGTTGGGTCAGCTTCGGCCCTACTTTGAGAAGAATAAGGAACATAAATTTTTGACATTAGCGGTCTTTTGCGCTATACGATACCCGGTCAACGTATGATCGCCGTACATCCTTCTTGTCCCCCCGGCAAGTTATTTCCAGTCTACAGTGTAATGAATGTCTCACCCTCAGTCACACAATTGTGTGATCCTATTCCATTCCATCCAATTTCCTAAAGGAGCAAGAAATGACGGATCAGAAACTCATTCGCAAAGAAACTAACGGTTTGGCGATTGGCCGATTTAGCCGGAGGCAGTTTTTGCGCGCAATAGGCGGGCTCACACTGGCCTCTGTGGTGGCGGCCTGCGCCGCTCCGGCCCTTGACAGCGGCGGGGACATGGAAGATGCGGCAGCAGCCAGCGCCGAAGCGCTAGGCATCACCATGCTGATCCGCTCCGACATTCGCAGCGCGTACGCGGCGGATGATGCCGTAGAACGCTGGAACAGCGAATTCGAAGCGCAGGTAGCAATAGAAGAGCCGGCAGGCAGTCCGGATACGAAGATTCAGGCCGCCCAGGCGGCCGGCGATCTCATCTGGGACGCCTACGCCGTAGTTGTCTTTCCGTGGGACGCTCCCAGGTGGCACAGTCGGGGCCTGATTCAGTCCATGGACGAGTTTATCGAAGCATCGTCGATTCCAGGCTCAGACGAGGTCGTACCGGGGATCATTCCCTCGATTTTCGAGGTTCACAAGATCGAAGGTAGTCAGTTCGGAATCCCAGGCAATGTCGGTAGTGTGGCTTTGGGCTGGTTCTGGGAACCAATGGAGAAGGCCGGTTTTGACAGCCAGCCGATGACTTGGGACGCGGTTCGGGAAGCGGCCGAGAAGATCGCCGAGACCAGCCCGGAACTGACTCCTTTCGATGCAGCGTGCTTCCCTCTTTGCGATCTGTACGCCATGCTCTGGGGGGCAACGGAGACGCCGCTTACCGACGATGGTTTGATTGATATCTCAGGCGAGGCGAGCCTTGCCTCTCTGACGTGGATTCGCGAAATGGTTGAAGACGGCCTGATGGCACCGGCTACAGGCGAGAACTTCGGCAACTGGTTGAAGGGCGGGACGGCACTGCTGACCTCGTTCGATGTCCACGGCACAATGGCCCAGCAGACCTTCGGACAGGAAACGGCCACGACCGGAATCAACTTCTTCCGAGAGGATCCTGAAGTCGCTGGAACAAAAGCAGGCACCCCATTCTGGATCAACTCCACCGCTCTGCTGAACAAGGCTGCCAACCCGCAAGGCGCGGTCGACTTCACGCTGTGGTGGTTTGGGCCGGAGAACAAGGCCACTGGTAAGCAGATCACGGAAGTTGCTGCCAAGCCCTGCTACCAGTACACCTACGACGAGTTTGTCAAGGACGACCCAGTGCAGCAGTGGCAACTTGCCGGCATTGAGTTGGTGCGCAACTCGGTCTGGTTCCCGTCCAACCTGTTCTTTGGACTCCAGAACAGCAATCTCGCCCCTGAGTTGCAGCGGCTGCGCGACGCGACCCAAAGTGTCACGCCAGAGGAAGTCATTGAAGTCGCAATGGAAGGCATCCAGATCGACCTGGACGAGTTGAAGGAGTCCGGTCGCTACGATCGGATGATGATGGCCTAACAAGGTTCGGGGATCAATCAGCAGCAGTTGAGTAAGATGGCTCCTGCTGATTGATTCCTCATCCTTTTTCGAGGGAGTCTTCGATGACAGCACAATCCGAATCTGGGGGCGGTGGGCTGTTTGGCGCGATTCGCAGCTATCGACAATCGCGGGACCGGCAGGCTGCCGTCCGCAAAAGCAACCTGCTGGGATACCTGTTCATCGCGCCGGCAATGGCCCTGTATCTGACCTTTAACGTCTGGCCGATCTTCCGCGGCTTTGCGATGGCGTTTACGGACTATCGCTTTGTCTACCCGGATACGCGCTGGGACTTCAACGGTTTCGGCAACTTCGTCAAAATGGTGGGAGATCGGCGAGCGATGGATGCCGCCGGAATCTCACTGAAATACCTGGTATTCGTCGCCCCTGCCATGATCCTTATCGCTTTGTTTCTGGCGGTGCTGATCTCGAAGGTAAAGAGAGGGGCTGCCTTTTACCGCTGGGTTGTCTATCTGCCTGCCGTGCTGCCGGTGGCGGTAATCTTCCTGATGTTCGGTGAGATGTACGGTTTTCAGTTTGGCTTTATCAATACTGTTTTGCGGGATTGGGGAATCGAGAATCCACCCAATTGGCTGGGCGACCGAGAATTGGCCTTACCCTCGATTGGGGCCGCTCATATCTGGATGATCTTCGGTTTTCCGACTCTCCTGTTTCTCATTGGAATCTACAATATCGGCAGTGAAATGTACGAAGCAGCATCACTGGACGGCGCAAACGGTTGGCAACAGTTCCGCTTTCTGACAGCGCCGTTGCTAAAACCCACTTTCGCTCTAATCGTGGTCCTGAATCTTCCACTGTTTGGGGTCGTCGAGCCTATGTTGATTCTCAACAATGGCGGACCGGCCAACTCCACTCGCACGCTCGGCCTGTATCTTTATCAGCAAGCATTTGAGGTAGGCGATCTGCGACTTGGGTATGCCGCGGCTATCAGTCTGGTTATAGGCGTTATCAGTGCTTTAATTGCGGGGCTAATCTTCCGCTGGTCGCGACAGTAGTGAGTAGCTTTGAACTGGCACGAATTCTTCGCCAAGACAAGCATCAGAATTATGGCTTATCTCTAGCATAAAGGACGGACGAATGGCGTCGGACGCAGATACAAGCGGCATTGGCCGGCAGGCGGCAGAAATGACAGACAGCCCTATGTTTCGGCTGCGTGCCTGGTTGCGGCAAACAGACTTCTTTTCCCACGTGCTCCTGGCCCTCGTCACTTTCATTGTGTTGTTGCCACTCCTGTGGATCATCGCTACATCTTTCAAGGACCGGCTTGAATTCTCCACCAATTCAGCAGCGTTGATCCCCAGCAGCTTTAGTCTAGTGAACTATCAGTACATGTTCGAGGCGATTCAACTGCTTCCTATTTACATGAGAAATAGTTTCATCCTCGCTGGGGGCGTGACGCTCATACAGGTGTTATGCTCGGCACTGGCCGGCTACGCCTTCGCCCGAATGCGCTTCTGGGGCCGGGATTTTATCTTTATCGCAATTATTGTTTCGATGTTCGTGCCCCGGGCGGGCGGGTTGATGGCCCTCTATGAACTCATGAGCTTCCTCAAGCTGCGCAACAGCCTATTCGGCCTGATCTTGCTATTCGCCGCCGGCTTGCCAGCCGCTATATTCATAATGCGCCAAGCGTTCCTGTCGATTCCACAGGAGGTGGAAGAGTCTGCTTTCATCGACGGCGCAAGTTGGTGGCATACCTTCTGGTATATCGCTTTACCATTGGCAAGCAGCGCGATGGTAATCATCGGCACGCTGGCCTTCGTCGGGGTCTGGAGCGACTATATCATTACCTACACGATGATCGACCGTGATGCGCAGCTGACTATTTCGGTTGGTATCAAGAAGGTGCTCGCAACCAGCTACGAGTCGGCGCTCTCGCCCCGCTTCCGCAATCAGTTCGCGGGAGAGGCGGCAGACGCGACGATGCTGCTTTTCAGCGCGTTGCCGGTTATCATCATTTACGCATTGATGCAGAAGTGGTTTATGCGGGGCTTGACCGAAGGGGCTATCAAATTCTAGTTGCCGGATCCCAACTCGGCATCTGTTGCACAGACGGCTGGTCTGTCTTTGTCGAGAATCCCGGCGCCGGCGATTCCCTTGTCCTAAAGCGTTTGTTCGGGACAGCGAGACTGGACGGCTGTAGAATTCTTTGGCCACTTGTAGGCGATAGTTTCACGCAACACATTGGCGAATTCCTGAAAGTCAACCTCGTACAACGCCAAGACCGCGTTTCCCCTTGAAAATACAACGACCAGCCCAAGTTCGATGGGCTGGTCGAATCGATCAATCGCTCCTGCCAGGAACAACAGTAGTTTGCAGATTCGGTGCCACGGGTGGGCAATAGGTTCTCTACACCAACCCCAGCTCTTCGTCGATCTCCAGTTGGTAAGCGTCGACCTTCTCCGAAAGCACTTCTTCCATAGTCAGCGCGCGGCCCGCCACGTTGGATTCCAACATGGCGTAGGTGAGGGCAACGGAACGCGCGCCCTGGGCCGCGTCGACCTCGATGTCGCCACCGTCTTCGATGGCCAGACCCAGTTCGCCATACTCGGCGGCGAGCAGTTTGCGATCGGTCTCTTGGAATGGAAAGTCGTAGCCCCACAGACGGTCGCCGCCGAAGAGCGCAGCGGTCATCGGCTCGAGGTGGAAGTCGGGCACCAGGTCGAGCAGGCTTTCGTCGCAGATCGATTCGCCGTCTTTGTGCAGTGTGATGAGCTGGCCGGAGCGGTCCGAGGGCAGCTCAAGCGAACCTGCGGAACCATGAATCTGGCGCGTCCAGACGCCCTGGCCATGGCCTGCGTGATCCTCGATGTATTGGCCAACTGCACCGTTTTCGAAGAGCAGCGTGGCGTAGGATGCGTCTTCAGCGGTGGCCTCAAACTGGGCAGGCATCTCCTTCTGCCACCTGCCGTAAACGCCGGCAGGGTTGCTTGTCGAACTACCTGACGGGCCGGCGGCAGGATTGTACCGGATTGGTTCGTGCAGCCGCGATTGGGCGTAGACGGTATGAACCGGGCCGAGGTAAAACTCAAGAATGTCAGAGAAATGGACTCCGACATCCAACAGGACGCCGCTCTGGTTTTTCTGGTGGCGCCATACGGTGATTGTCATGTGGCTGCCGCCACCGATCGTGTTGTGAATCATCAGCCGGGGCGAGCCGATAACGCCTGCATCCAGAAGCGCTTTGCCTAACCTGTTCATGGGATCGCGGCGGTAGTTTTCAGCTACGCTGACTATGCTGCCGCTGCGCTCAGCCGCCTGTTGGATGCGATTGCTGGCGCGTACAGTGAGGCCGACCGGTTTTTCGATCATGGCATGCCAGCCGCGCGCAATTGCTTCCTCGGCCACGGTGTGATGGAAACGGGGCGTGGTCGTAATATCCACTGCCACGACACCGAGTGCTTCCAGCTCCTCCAGGCTTTCAACAACTTGCGGGCGGGTGCCCAAGCGTTCTTCGGCGTCGTCTGCCAAGGATTCGGCGTTGGCACGGACAGGGTCACAGGCGCCAACCAGCTCAAAGGGTGACAGGCCTGCGTTGTGTAGTTCTGCCAGCCCGTACAGGTGGCGGTGGCCCATTCCACCACAACCGACGATTGCAAGAGGGATCTTATCCATCACGTTTCCTTTTTTGGCTTTAGTGGCTTATGTTGCGGACGTGAATGTCAATACCGGAGCGCTTGATGATCGATTGAAGGCGGCTATTCTTCCTTTAGCAGTTGTACGCTGGACGCGAAAAACAGTAGCGGCAGCGCAAGGTCAATAAGTGTCCACAGCCAACCATGAGAGTTTGTCGGATCGACGAACTGAAAGCCAATCCAATTCCACAGTAGGCCAAAGAACAGAGCAACACCCACATAAAGGACTCCATTGGCCTCCAGGTACTCCCTGGTAACGCTGACATCCGAAGTGGCATCGACTGCGCGTTTGCGCTGGTATGCGTAGTAAACGACGATAATCATGCCCAGAACGAGTAGCGGATCCAAGATACGATAGATAGTTTCGGCAACGCCGTCGCCAGTTGGATCGTAGAACTGTGAACTGATGAATTGGACATAGACTACTACAGCCAGAACCCGCAAAAAAAGTGAAAACAGTGATTTCAATATGGTTCCTCCTTTGGAACTCATTCGGCATACAGATTAACCGATATTATCTGGCATGTACAGTGTTTTCGCTTATGGAGGGACTGGAGTTTCCGCGCCGCAGGGACGTCGGAAGTCTCGCGGTTGGCACTTCGCTCGAGGTTGGTTTACTCAATATACCCTAGTTTTATTCCTTTGAAAACACGATCTTGACGGAGGCTTTGACGCATCCAAGAACACGATTTCAGCCACGCGATTGGGGGTTGGTTTTGCCTCATTCAAGTTCACCAATCTTCAGTCCAGCCAGGGTCTTCTCAGCTTCCCAGACGCCCTGTTCGACCGTCGGTATCAACGTTTCAAAATCGTAGACGACCATTCGCAGTTCGTATTCGCCGGGCAGCAGTTCGGAAGGGAATTCAAGAAAGTACAGTGTATCGACCAGTTTGTCCGCTAGCCAACTGTCCGTAGGAGCAAGTGCCGCGTTTTCAAGGACAGCATCTTGTTGATAGACAATACTGCCCGCGGCATCATACAGGCGCAGTGAAATCGAAAAGACGGCTTCCAGGCCAGGGACGGTCTGCCACTGCATTGGAATCCGCCAAGCACGATCATGACACTAATCAGACTGTTGATACAGAGATAGCTGCACTGTGCCTTGCCCAATAGCAAACCTGCGGACCGAAATGCCGGGCCGCTTTGTCCAGTACATCCGCTCGGACATTGGCTAGGGTAACGAGGTTGGCTTTCGGGTTGGCCCGCAGCGCGGGAAAGTTAACGGTGGTGGACTACCATCCGGTTCCGATGACGGCGAATCTAGCTCTGCAAAGTATGGATCGCCTTTGACCTTCCTTTTCAGACTTCGGGTTCCCAAATCCCGAGTGCGGACGGGGTCAGGACCCATCTTTGCCCCATCCTGGCCCGTCGTCAACACATCTTACTACTTGACCCATAAGTGCGCCGTTCTTTGCTGATTCGCTTCTCACAACCGATTCTACGGCAAAGTAATCGTACCCAACAAGGGATGGTCAGTCGCGGGCATTCCTTCCTGCGCAACCGTTGACAACCGTTCCCAGCCATTCTCCTGATGTGTATACCATCCAATGAAGATTCGGTATTCGCCATCGGGAACTGCGGGCAGAAATCGCTCCTCTACGAACAGTTCGCCAGGGGGCCAGGTCGATGTGGGATAGCGGCCGTTGAACGGTTGTCCATCCAACTGGGCAACAATCTGATCATCGGAATTAACGATGTGAACAAATAGGGTATAGTCCGAATCAGGGCTCTCTATCGCGCGCCAGTAAAAGTCTATCTTGAGTCCTTCGCTGTTCGGGGCCAGCGTATAGCCTTCAAGACTGAAGAAGTTTCCAAAGTTCATGTCTGTAAGAATCTGTGGCCCTGCAATCTCGAATGTCTTGAGAATGGCCGCCGATTGACCGGTGACCAGGGGAATCGGTTGGCGAGAAAGCTGGTCGATCAGGCCAACTTGCAACTGATAATGGCCAGCAGAAAGGTTGGGGCGGACCGATAAAGAATAACTCAGAGGCATTACTTGTTCAGGGCGCCAGGCTCGCATACGAAAGGTTCCGTTCAGAGGCCAATCCCCCATGGAAATGACTGTCACGTCCTGCGTGCGATCGTAGAGTTCGAGGACAAGCTCGACATCTCTTCTAATCTTCACAGCCGGCCGCCAAAAAAGGGTTACGTCGAGGTTCGAGTCAAGTTCAAGTTCGTCACTCTGAAAGCCGACGAGATCCAAGTGGTTGGCAAAAGACAGCCCCTCCAGAGGCATATATTCCGGAGTGCCGCCCTGCCAGGTCGTCTCCAAGGCCTTGCCTACCGGGATACCATTTTTCGTCACGATTAAGGTTTCCTTCTCGTTCAGCGGCTCGACGCTCACAGGCATGGACGGAAGGAAAGAGACCGTTCCCTCCTTGAGCAAGACCCAATCCTCTGGGAGTCCTTTGTCTGATGACCATTCGGAGTCCGGGAGAATGACCAAGACATGCTCCCCCTGGCGCAAAGTTTCTTCCATCCCGCCCTGCCGATGGGGGAACTGCTCAGTCAGCAGGAAAGAGACACGCGAATCGCTGTACAGGCTGGTGGGCAGGAGGATGGATCTGTCAAGTTCACTGCCGATGAACTCTGTAATCGGGCCAGACTTCGAATCCTCTCCGCGAAAAGCCATGGAATGCGGCGTGACTCGCTGGGAAAAATCCCACTGTCGAAACAAGCCGGAAATCAGCACCAGCGCCAGAACAAGATAGCCCATCCAGCGGGGAAATCGCGGCCGTCTTTCTATCCACGCCCATGCAGTCGCGGTTCCTAAACCAGCCATCACAAAAATGAAAGGAATTCCTGGAAGCAGCCGGGAGAAATCGATTGCTGTATGATCATATTTCTCGTATGTCAGCAGTTCGGGCAATAGCATCAACGCCATAATAAGGAATCCAAAGACATGTCCTTCCCGTCTCTGGCGGATGACGACCGCAATCCCAATTACCAGACCGACGACGAGAACGGCAGTAAGAATCGTTCTGGACCCGTACTGATGATCTACTTGCCAGAAAAAGGACAACGCAATGAGCTGGTTTTTCAGTTTTGCAACGACAATGGCTAAAGGATCCGGCAACTCGAAAACAAACTGTCCCCCCCCAGGGACGACGGGATTCGAGACGCGAGCGAAAAATGTATAGGGATAGACGACAAACACAATCCACTGAGGCAGGGCTACGAGGGCGGCTGCGGCTGCGGCCCATAGCAGGTCGCGCCAGTGCGCCAAAAGACGGCGGTTCGCCAGAACGGCGCCGACGGTAGCTACCGCCAACGCGACAGGAAAGAAACGGGCCACAATATAGACATATTGGCTCATTCCAACCAGCAGACCGGCCAGAACAAAGTCCGACGTTTCTCCGCGCCTGAAACCTCGCCACAGGAAACCAATGGCCATCAGTTCCACTAAAGGTAGCAGAATGGGTTCAATGCCGCGGTAAGAGTGTGAAGCCACGAATGTCGAAAGGGCCAGTCCCAAGGCTGCAATCAGCCCTACCCTGCGGGCGAAAACTGTACCAAGGTGGTCAAAGGCCCAGCGAGAGGCCCAGTAGGTCGCCGGCGCGGCCAGGGCACCACCCACGAGAGTGATGCCTTGCAGACTGGCTATACTGTATCCAAATACAACGAATACTAGGGCCTGCATGTAGACGAGCAGGGGTTGGGGCCCAAACTGGTGATAGATATAGAAAGGAAAGATATTGTCTTGCAAGAAATCACGTGTGTACATTGCCATCCAGGTCGAATCGTGATCCAAGGTCAGGGGCAACCTGAACCAATGAAAATAGTACGAGGAGAGACTGATCAAGAATAGGGTGATGGAAAGCCAGACATCAACGCGGCCTGTCAAAGAGGGCGATTTACCAAACTGTTGGAGATATGCGGAAAGACTTTGCTTTACTGCACTGTCTGGGGCTTTCATGGAAATGTCTTAGTTCTTCCCACTAGAGTGCGTTCTCAATGCAATTCCCAAGTGACCTGAATTCGGAGGGAGTGAGCATCTAAACAAGCTGGTTGAATAGAAGCTATGCAACCAAGATTCTTCATAGGACTGGCCTTAAGCTGGTTGCGAAGCCGGGATAGTAGGTCTGCGAAGTTAGTTTCGCAGATAATCGTTGAAGAGGTCAGTATGCACGCGATAGATGGTTTTGTTGGGCAAGGAAACGTGGACTTTCAGTGAGACCCAAGCATGGTAACGGCAAGGGAGATGATTGCGCTGCGAACGCGCTCAGCGACATTGGCAATTGGGGGAACCTGCCAGTTGCATCAATGCGCGGTGAAGTTCTTCGATCCGCCAACGCAACGCGTTGGCGTTCTGCGCGAATTGCGTGAGGGCGGTCTCATCTGGGTCATTGGTGATTCTCCCGTCAAGATTGGTTCGGTGTTTCGGGCAACCACTTTGAACAAGCTCACATTGAAAGGCACTTTCTTGAGCTTGACAGTGATGCTATGATGGAGCCTCTTGCAGGTCCCATCATTCGCATCAAGATGGATGTAGCCCTCTGCTACTCTCAGACCGACCAGGCGGTTTGCTTTGCGAGTGGTAAAGAAGGTCAGTCCCAGACGGCGAACCGCCTTCAAGTTCTGCCAAGAGCCATACCAACTGTCCAATAGCGCTGCTTTGTTCTGAATCTGTTTGTCGCCAACCTTGTGCTGCAGCATCGCTTGAAAATGGGTGTTCTTTGACTTCCCATCTCCTCTTTTGGGGCGGATGCATCAATCAGTCGGATAACAGCCGCCATCTTTACCGCAGCTGTCAACCAGATTTACAACACCGATGCCGCGCGCCAGTCCACCTACAGCGCCACTGACTTGCGCCTCTACCATCTCGAATGAGCGGTAATAGCGTGTGTCTTGCACACTCTCGTCAGTGATGAGGTAGGCATCCGGACCATCGCCGATCTGATCTGCCGCCAGTTCCCAGAGACGTCTGGCCGCCAGTCGCTCTCGTTTCAGAAAGTCACTGGCGACACTGTGGCTCATCCCTCCCGGATGCTCAGCCAGATTGGCACAGGAGTAGTTGAGCAGCGTGCTAATAATGTATTCGACATACTTCTGTTTTGTGATCAAGTCTCGATTCTATCGGATCCTGACGTCGCGGCGGAATTTCCTAATGGTCTGCCAGGTTCAGTGTTTTCGTTTATGGAAGGACTGGAGTTTCCGTGCCGTAGGGACTTCGGAAGTTTCGCGGTTGGTTTACTCAAAATACCCCAGTTCAATTCCTTTGAAAACACGATCCTGAAGCAGGCTGAGACGAATTCAACAACATGATTTCAGCCATGCGAGTGGAGATGGTTTTGCCTCACTCAAGTTCACCCACCCTCAGTATAGCCAAGGTCTTCTCCGCCTCCCAGATGCCCTGTTCGACAGTCGGTTTCTGTGTTGCATAGTCATAGACGACCAGCCTCATATCGTATTCGCCCGGCTCAAGATCGGTTGGAATATCGAGATAGATTAATGTGACCATTTCCTTGGTTGGAGGCCAGAGGCTGGTAGGTTCGGCTTGCTCGTTCCAAAGAACATCATCATTCTGGTAGACCGCGACACCCTCGGCATCGTGCAGACGCAGCGAAATCGAATAGTCGACGTCCAATCCGTCTGCAGTTTGCCATTTCAGGGCAACCCACATTGCTTGCTCTTCGCCCGGTTTGAGCGGCTGCTGCGGTGAAAGTTGCTTTTCCCCTTGTCCCCAGGCAATCGCGTACAGAGATATTCCGCCATCATAGTGGACTGTAAGCGGCTCGAGATTTTGGTAGAGTGTCCAAGGAGGATCCAGAACAATATCGGTGAAAGTGTGGATTCTAAGACTGCCGTACTCGTCGGTGCCCAGGTATCTTCCGTTCTTCCTCAGAAGCACAACAAAGTGTTCCTCTGCAGTAGCAACCCCACCAACAAGATCGTTGTCCCAGTCAGCAAACTTTACAGAATCGACGTTGTCCATTGCCGCAAGGGTGAGTTCGATCTTCTGGGTAAGATTGATAGGACTCAAGTAGACCGCATTCTCTTGGGTAACGTCTAGATGTAGATATTCAAAACTGTAGTGCCACGCGTAGCTTGGGATCAGATAGGCCAAGTCTGCGGAGGGGGGATGCGTGCTTAGCACTTGGGCCAGGTCTTGCCACTGTTGCGTCTCGTTCGCCCTAAGATTCATCGTGGCGTCCGCCCATGAATGGAAATAGTCACGATAGGTGTGCGCGCCTTGAATGAGAATCAACCCGCCAACCAGGGCCCCCACTACGGTGGAGGTCTTGGCATCGTCGCTTATCCAGTGGGGCGTCCATTTGGCTTGTTCCCGCATGAATCGTTCCCGCAAGACTCGAATCGTCTCCCACACGCCAACACCTGTCAGCAAATACATCGCTGGCGTGGCGCCAAACATTCGCAGGAAATGGGGAACACTCTCATCTTTGGACAGCATGGCCGGTAACAACAACAGCGCCAGCCAGAGAAGCAGCAGACGAACAGCGGGCTGTCTCCATCGCCACACGGCCGTCCCCACGCCAATCCAGAAGAAGAATGCTTCCCATATATTCAGCATGGGTCGTTCAGGGTAATTGTGCCTCCAACTCGGGTCACCGCGAACGCCGAAGGCCAACAGATGTTCCCACACGTTAATAACCAGAGCCCGCAGAGGGCCTACTGAACCGCCGTCAGATTGGAAAACCGAAACCTGGTCGCTGCGCACGAAAAACTGGTCTGGATTAAGGGCAAAATAGATGAGAATTGGCGCAGCCACTACACCGGCCACCCCTGCAAAGACGACTGCCAACGGCATTTCTGTTCTTAGGCGAGAAGTAAATGAAGAAAAGCGAAGAGAGAGATGGAGTCTGTCTTTTCCTCTTTTTCCAACTTCGCTACTGCCCCAGGGCACCAGAAAACTCAGACCAAGAATGAAGAACAGGAAAGGCGTGAATCGAGCCGCTATATAGGTATACGCCAGCAGACCGGCGGTTGCGCCTGCCAGCGCGACCCACCGCCAGCTCCGGCGCCGCCAACCTTCCCATAGCAGGCATAGACACAGACAGAGCAGCAGTGGAAGGAAGTTTACTCTGAACGCCGTGCGTCCAATAATCGTCTGGCTTAGAGAAACCGCCAGCAGACCGGCCGCGACGCCGCCGACCAGAAGGCCTCGCCACGGAGTGGCCCGCCCAGTTTCCCCATCTCGTCCAAAGAGCAGGTGCCCTAACCAGAAGATGGCGAAAACCGTACCCGCGCTGGCCAAGGCCGTTGGCAGCCGAACTGCCAGTATCGTGCGCCCCATCAGTGATGTTGTCAGGGCTATCGCATAGATAATCAGCCCTTCGCGTCCATGACTCTCGGGAAAGAAAACGGCGTGCTCTCCGCGCAACACGCTGAGAGAGTCGACGCCATGCGCTCCTTCGTCATAACTGAGCCCAGGCGGTAGTTCGGATAGACGCTGAAATCGCAGTATGACTACTGCCAGCGCCAGTACGAATATGATTCCCGAGGCTACCCATCTGAGACGCAGACGCTCAACTTTTCCTACCCCTGCAACATCTGTTGGACCTTGCGACGAACCTATCGTTTCAGACATTCTCTTCGACTTTCTTTCTCCCCACGCTGCGATGGCGCTCTGTTGTCATAGTTTTCACAAGGACAGCTTCCTCTCACTCAGTATTCTCAAGCCGCAGACGCGCCAGCACTTTCTCGGGTTCCCAGACACCCAACTCAACTGTCGGTTGCTGGGTTTTGAAGTCGTAGACTACAAGGCGCAGTTCATATTCCCCAGACTGCAGTTCGGCTGGAACTTCAAGCAGATGCAAGGTGTCGACCATTTCTTGTGCCTCCCAGCCGCTGGTCGGCGCATGATCTGCCATTCTCCATAGAACGTCATCCTCTTGGTAGATAATACTGCCTTCTGCATTATGCAGTCGCAGAGATATCGAATAATCAATGTCCAGTCCGGGCGCAGATTCCCATCGCAGATTCACCCACAAGGAGCGGCTCTGTTCCGGATCGAACTGCGGTCGCGTAGATGACAGTTGCTCTTTGTCCTGGGTCAACGCGAACCCGTGAAGCGTAATGCCGCGATCGTAATGGACTGCCAGGGGTTCCAGGTATTCGTAGATTGTCCATGGACGATCCAGGTCAACGTCAGTGTACGTGTGAACCTGAAAGGCGTCGTATTCGTCGCTTCCCAGGTATCGCCCATACTTATCAAGAAGAAGGATAAAGCGTTCGGTTTCGAAGTGAAACGCATGATGACTAATGTCATCGAACCAGTCCACAATCTTTACCGCCGAGACGTTCTCCATAGAAGACAGAGTGGATGTGATTTTCTCTGTCAGGTTTGGTTCTCCAAGATAGACTGTATGGGCTGGCGGCGCGTTCTGATCCAGGTATTCAAAACTGTAGTGCCACGCGTGGCTTGGTATGAGATAGACTTCGTCCAAGGCGGCCGAACGCGCGTTAACCACCTGGGTCAGTTCTTGCCATTGTATCCAGTACAGCTGCTCGACTTCCGTCGCGGCAGCCGCCCATTTCTGGAAATAGGTGCGGTAGGTAAGTACGCCCTGAACCAGAATCAAGCCACCGACCACTATCCCCACGGCAATGGCGGCCCTCGTCTGATCTTCGACTCTGAATTGTGCAATCTTTACATTTGATTTGACTGGAGATTTCAGGTTCTCTGGGCGGATCATCGTCCCCAACGCGTTAAATAGAGAAATCAGAGGCCGGAATCTGATCGTTTCCCAGACGCCGACACCTGCCAGCAGATATGCGGCCGGGACAACGCCGATCATGCGCAGAGTGTGGGGGACGGCGACATCTCTGGTAAGAATTGCCGGCAAGAATAAGAGTCCCAACCAGATAAGCAGCAGACGATGGGCGGGTTGTCGCAGACGCCAAACGGCTATTCCCATGCCCAGCCAGAAGAATAACGCTTCCCCATGGCCCATCAGTGGCTGAACAGAATAATCGTATAGCGCTGTCTGGTCGTCATAGAAGCCAAAGACTAAGAGATGCTCCCACATGTTTTTCAGGAACAGACTTAGCTGCAGTTCGCCCTGATTGCCACGAAACAACCAGATGTCTTCGCTGCGAGAAAGAAAATGTTCTGGATTCAGGATGAAATAGATGAGGATCGGCGCAGCCACCAGCGCGGCCACACCTACAAAAATGCTTGCCCACGGCAACTCGGCCCGTAGGCGAGAAGTGAGGACAGAGAGGCGATGTGAAAGAATATCCTTCTCAGTTTTTTCGTCTCCAGATTCACTCCTTCCCCAAGGGATCAGAAAGCTCAAACCAAATAACAGAAACAGGAAGGGCGTGAATCGAGCGGCAATGTAGGTATACGCCAGCAGCCCTGCGCAGATGCCTGCCAGCGCAACCCGCTTCCGGCTCCGACGCCGCCAGCCTTCCCATAGTAGCCCCAGACAAAGACAGAGCAGAAGGAGCATGAAGTTGGCCCTCAACGCCGTGCGCCCTATGACCGTCTGGGCGATAGAAACCGCCATCAGTCCGGCACCAACGCTTCCGACCAGCAAGCCCCGCCACGGTGAAGCCCGCCCACTTACTCCGTCTTGCCCAAAGAGCAGCCGTCCTAACCAGAAGATAGCAAAGACTGTTCCGGCACTGGCCAGGGCTGTCGGCAACCGAATTGCCAGAACGGTTCGCCCCAAAAGTGAGGTTGTCATGGCTATCGCATAGACTATCAGCCCCTCGCGTCCCTTGTTTTCGGGGAAAAAGACAGCGTGCTCTCCGTGCAATACGCTGAGGGCGTCTACGCCATGCGCCCCTTCATCGTAATAGAGCCCAGGCGGAAGTTCGGACAAACGCTGAAGGCGCAGCATAACTACTGCCAGCGCTAGTACGAATAGGACTCCCGCAACAACCATCCTGGACGGGAGGCGCTCGACACTTCCTGGCCTGGCGACGTCTGATGGTTCTTGCATGGATGCAGTGGTCTCAGACATCCTCTTCGACTTTCCTTCTACCCACTCTGCTGTTGCGCGCTGTCACTTCAGTTCGCACGGACCCGGCCTTTTCTCATTCAGTTTCACTAAACCGTATCTGCGCCAACACATACTCAGGTTCCCAGACTCCCAATTCGACTGTCGGTTGCTGGGTCTCGAAGTTGTAGACGACCAGACGCAGTTCATAATCGCCGGGCTGCAGCTCGACAGGAATTTCAAGTAAATGCAAGGTGTCGACCAGCTCTTCTGCCACCCAGTCGCTAGTCGGCGCATGATCTGTCGATCTCCATAGAACATCATCCTCCTGGTAAACCCTTCCGCCTTCAGCTTTGTGCAGGCGCAGGGATATTGCATAGTCAATGTCCAGCCCTGGCGCAGTACCCCATAGCAGAGCCACCCACAGGGAGCGATTCTGACCCAGTTCGAATTGTGGCTGCGAAGATGACAGTTGCTCATTGTCTTGGGTCAATGCGAGCCCATGGAGCGTTATGCCGCGATCGTAGTGGACTGCCAGCGGTTCCAGTTTTTCAAAGGCCGTCCACGGGCGATTCAGGTCAACATCGGTGTAGGTGTGGATCTGAAAGGCGGCGTGCTTGTCGCTACCCAGGTATCGTCCATACTTGCCAAGAAGAAGATTAAAGCGTTCGGTTTCGTAGTGGGACCAGTGAAAATAGCTGTCATCGTTCCAGTCCACTATCTTCACTGCCGCAACGTTTTCCATAGCCGACAGTTCAGACGCTAGCTTTTCTGTCAGGTTGGGCGCATCCAAGTAGACTACGTGAGCCGGTGCCTCGCTCTGATCCAGATATTCAAAACTGTAATGCCATCTGTAGCTGGGAATAAGATATGCAATGTCAACTGGCGAAAGTTGCGCGTCCACCACCTGGGTCAGTTCTTGCCACTGCGTCCAATACAGTTGCTCAATATTCGTGGCAGAGGCAGCCCACTTCTGGAAATAGGCGCGGTAGGTAAGTACGCCCTGAACAAGAATTAAGCATCCAAATAAGAGCGTGATGGCAATGGCGACGCTCGACCGATCTGCGACCCTTATTTGTAAAGTCTCAGCGCTTGAATTGACTGAAGGCTCCAAAGGGTTCCGGCGGAACAGATTTGCCGCAAGACGACCGAAGAGTATCAATGGACGGAATCGGATCGCCTCCCAGACGCCGACACCGATCAGTAGATAGATAGCCGGCGTCGCGCCGATCATGCGCAGCGTGTTAGGGACGTTGTGATCTTTAGACAACATTGCGGGAAGGAGCATCAGCCCCAGCCACAGAAGCAACAAGCGGTTTTGCGGCCGCCGCCAGCGCCACAGTGACATAGCTGCGCCCAGCCAGAAGAAAAAAGCTTCAAATGGATTCAACAGTGATTGGCCGGGGACGTTGTAGCGCAGGTTCGGATCGCCGCGATAGCCAAGGGCCAGAATATGCGCCCACACATTTTCCAGAAGGGCCCCCAGAGGGTCTCCTTGGCTGCTACTGGGTTGGAAGACCGAGAGTTGACTGCTACGGAAAATGAAATCTTCAGGATGCAAAGCAAAATAGACGAGAATCGGCGCAGCCACCAGCGCGGTCACACCCAGGAAGATACCTGCCCACAGCAGTTCGGACTTTATGAGGGAAGAGAGTCGAGACGAGTAAGGAGGGATGGCATTCTTCGCTTTCCCCTCATTTCCGTGTTCGACTCTACCCCAGGGAACCAAAAAGCTAAGACCGAATAATAGGAACAGCAACGGGGCAAAGCGCGCCGCTATGTAGGTATACGGTAGCAGCCCGGCGCACACACCCGCCAGTGCGATTCGCCAGCCGGACCGTTGCCTCCACCCAACCCAGAGCAGGACAAAACAGAGGGAGAGCAGCAGAGGCAGGAAATTGGCTCTGAACGCGGTACGGCCGATGACCGTCTGGCCGAGAGAGACCGCTAATATCCCTGCCCCTATTCCGCCGACCAACAGACCTCGCCACGGTGTAGCTTTGCCGCTTTCTTCATCTTTCCCAAAGAGTAGCCGCCCCAACCAGAAGACCAGAAAGACCGTGCCCGCGCTGGCCAAGGCGGTGGGCAGGCGAATTGCCAGCACTGTGGGCCCCAGAAGGGCTGTGGAGAGTGCCACGGCGTATACAATCAGCCCTTCGCGTCCATTGTTTTCGACAAAGTAGGCGGCGTGCTCACCTTGCAGCACACTGAGAGCATCCACTCCATGTGCCCCTTCGTCATAGTAAAGCCTGGGTGGAAGCTCACTTAAACGCTGTAGACGAAGCAACGCGACGGCTATTGCCAGTAGAAGGAGAATCCCCCCTGCTGCCAACAGAAGGTGGATGCGTTCGTCTTTGCCTGACTTGATGCCCTTTACAGAGCCTTGTACCGAGGAAGAACCTTCAGACATTGTCTAATCTCATTACTGCTGTCACACTCTGTTGCCATCCCTCAGTTCTGACCGACGACCAAACCCGAATCGGAGACAGCGGAAGCTTGTTTGCAGTGGGTACCGTGGGTACGGTGGGTACAGTGGGATTCATTGTCGGCCTTCCGCCCAACGGAGACGCGCTAAGGTTACCTCCGGCTGCCAATTGCTCATCTCGACAGTCGGTTGCAGGGTCTCGGTGTCGTACACGACCAGCCTCAGTTCGTATTCGCCAGCCAGTAGTCCGGCTGGCAATTGGAGTAGGAACACTGTATCGAATTGGGTGGACAGGCCTCCACTTCCTATCAAAGTAGGATTCGGTTACAAAGAGCATGCAACTTTTTGGTAGACGCCTTCTGCCCGTTCGTCATGCAGTATGGAAGAGGACGAATTATTAGGGCTCGTTGACATTTCGTTCGAGCCAGATCAGTGTAGAAGCAAAATGCAAGAAGGCCATGAAACGTCGTGCGAGTTTTTCATAGCGAGTGAAAATGCGTCGATACCACTTGATTTTGTTGATGAAACGTTCGACGATGTTGCGTTCTCGGTAGCGGACTCGGTCATAGTCCCATGGTTGCTTGCGATAGCGGCGGGAAGGGATGACCCCCTCGACTTGTTGAGCTGCGAGCAACTCTCGCAAGGGGTCAGAATCGTAGCCTTTATCGGCAATAACGGCGTCAAAATGGAAAGGGGCGAGCAACGATTCAGCTTGGGACATATCATGGCGTTCACCACCAGTCAAGATGAACGTTAGGGGAAAGCCAAGGGCATCGACGAGGAGATGGATTTTGCTACTGAATCCGCCCCGGCTCCGACCTAGGCACTGTTCGTGCTGACCTCCCCCTTTTTTGACCCGCCCGCTGCGCACATATGGGCGCGTACAGCTGTGCTGTCGGGCTTGACCGCTGCCATGTCTGGGTCCTGAGCGAACTGTTTGAACATGTCGGCCCAAACACCATTCTCTTCCCAGCGTGCGTAGCGCTTGAAGACACTGTTCCACTTGCCATAACTGTCTGGCAGTTCACGCCACTGGGCGCCGGTGCGCAGAATCCAGTGAACTGCCTCAACAAAACGGCGACACTTTTCCTCCTGTCCTGCGTAGGCACGAGGGTGTCCTTGCAGAAATGCGTAAAGTTTCTGCCACTGATGGTCGGCGATTCTCTTTGTAGACATCCTCCTATTGTCGCCAATGTGACAAAACTAATCAAACGTCAACGAGACCAGTCCCCTGGTTGGGGCCGGTGATCTGTAGTAGCACTACCCAAACTTATGGTACCTACTCCACTCTGGGGAATTCATATCCCTGGTCTATTTTTTCCTCGACCACAAACAGCCCCAGGTGCGTTGCTAAGTCAATAGCGATGTCTCTCCTTGGCAAAGAGGAATCATTTGCGAAGATATTCTGCCGTCCATTTGGGCTGTTGGCGCTCTTGGGGGCTTTCAATGTGTTCTGGCGCTGTCCAGGAATGTGTCTGAAGATTTATGAATCCCGAAGGAAGAGTACTGTTCGCTGCCTCGGAAGATCCCGTTTCTGCCGATAGGGGCAGGGGATTCTATTTCACCGCCTGTCCGTTTATTGTTCGTACTTCCAGTATACAATGTTCACACCAGAAGGCTCTTCCCCGACCGCTAATAACTGTTGAATCTTTGCGGGAAGTGAGTCCTGGTAGCATGAATTACAGGCGCCGGTATTGCACCATGATGGAGGACACCGAAACCATAGTATCCGTTCGAAAGGGGGAAGGGATCAGACGATTTTTGTTCGCTTCATACGATTGAGTATACAGGACCATTGCGGCTTCTGCAGTTGCCGCGTTAGCTGCGGTAAAGTATGCGGGGAGCGCTGGAGGTGGACACCTCTAGCGCAGGCCAGATCACTTTGGAATTCGTCAACGGGAAGGCATTTTGAAAGACGGGACAATACCAAATCAGAGGTCCTGTGGGGACATGTCTTTGAGTCGCTCCTTTCTGCAACAGAGAAGCTTTCGTTAGTCGCCTGACAGGGGAAACAGGATTGCCGGAGACGTGTAAACTGCTACGGCAAGCTCTTGTCGTGATGGCTCAGGGGTTCGGCCCCGTTTGCTGTGACCAGGAAGGCGTCTTCCAAGCGAATGCCGGTTACGCCCGGGATATAGATGCCGGGCTCCAGCATGATCACGTTGCCCTCCTGAAATCGCTCCTGGTTGTAGGGGACGATGCGGGGCTCTTCGTGTCCGGTCAGTCCAATGCCGTGACCGGTGTGGTGGGGGTAGACTTCGTAGCCGCCGTTTGCCATGAAGCCGCGAACCTTCTGGTCAACTTCCTGCGCGACTACGCCTGGACGAATGAGGGAGACTGCATAGGCTAAAGCTTCCTCTACGAATTTGTGCATTTGGAATTGCTGGGCGGTGGGTTGCTCGGCATAGTAGGTCGCGCAACTGTCGGTCCAGTAGCCGTCGACTACGACGCTCAGGTCGAGAATGAGGGCATCGTTGGCAATGATTTCGAAGTCGAGGGGCGCGGCGCTCATGTTAGCCGGGCGATGGCCGACTATGCAGTCGTTGCCCATCTGCATCCATTTGCCGGCCACCCGCTCCACTGCAGTCTGCACCTCGGTCCAGACGTCTATCTCGCGCTGGCCCAAGCGAACTGCCTTGCGGCCGGCGTCATGCCCTATTGTAACCAGGCGAAAGCCCTCGCGGATGCGGGCTAACTCTTCTTCCGTTTTGACCGCTCGCAGCGGCAGTAAACTGCCCTCAAGCGATAAGGGCTCGCAACCGGGCCGTGCGTCGAGGAACGTCTGCCACAAGGCAAGCGGCAGGCTCTTATCTTCTACGCCAACCCGGCCTGATTTCGCGCTGCCATTTGCAAGCGACTCGCGCAACGCGTCGGCAAGCCGACTTGGGGCGTCAATAGGCTGGTCAATTGTATAGCCGACAAAGGAAATGTGCGTGCAGTCTGGTTCGGAACTAAAGGAGGAGGCATCGGAAAAGCCTTCGTCGGCAAAGAGAGTGAAACTGCCGCGCTCGAAAAAGAGAAGAGCCGGCGCGGGCAGGTTGAGGCCGGTCAGCCAGCGCACGCTGTCATGATCTGTAAACAGCGCCAGCTCGACCCCTGTTTCATCAAGTAGCTGCGCGGCGCGTTGTCGTTGTTCTTGGTGCATTTGTCTTGACGTCCCTTACTTGTTGCTCGGCTTGCAGAGCGCGGATTTGACTCTTCTGCCTACCACGGCATCTGGCGCGCGGTATATTCGCGGCCGATGCGGGCCGCCTCTTCGGTTGCTGAACCGACCATGACGCCCTCATCTATGCGTTCCACAACGTCATGGGGACGCACGCCGTTGAGGAAGAATACTTTGGCTGCATCGCAGGCGGCCTTTACGCGGGCGCGGGCCGCACTCATTTCGGGCGGGAAGGGCGGGTCATGCGCGTCTGCATGGCCGAGGCTCATACCCATGTCTCCAGGTCCCCACTCCGCGAAGGCGATACCGGGCACGGCAGCGCTGGCTTCAGCATTTTCGAGTGCGCGGCGGTTCTCGATTTTGAGACCCAGCATTATCTCACCGTCGGGATTCAGCGGCCAGACGTCAGCCTTCTGGACATATTCCTGGGGCGTTACGCCCCAGATCTCGGCTGCCATCGATTGTCCTCCGGCGCCCCTGCGGCCTTGGGACAGGGCGCCTGGATCATCCGAAACGCCGATGGCGTGGACAGGGTAGCGGGAGGACTCGACGAATACCTGGACTGCGCCCGGCGTTTCCGCATGGCAGAGGAGTATCCCGTGGACGCCGCGGGCCAAGACCTGCTTGATCATCCAGGCGTTTGCCCGCATCACATTTTCGTCGGTGCCGTCGGTAGGGATTGTGCAGATGACAGCCGGCGTGCGGTGTCCGCTCCTGGTTGTGCCCGCGTCGACAAGCCCGCGCATGAATGCACTCAGCCCGACCAGGTCGAAGGCGCCGTGCTCAAAATCCACCATCAGGTAGTCGGCCCAAGTGTCGCTGTGCGCTGTGCCGTTCTCGTAGTTCAAACCACCGTGGACGCCCGAATAGTAGATAGGCTGTCCGGCCTCCAGCAACTCAATCGCTCTGTTAATGCGCGGCATTCCGCCTCCTTGCTTTGCAGTGGCTGTGGCTGACAGCGCCACCATGAATTACAACGCTCGCAGCGGCTCTTCGATCATGCCGACCAGCGCATCCAAGAACTGGGCGGCGCGGACACCGTCGACAGCACGGTGGTCGCAGGACAGGGTCAGGGTCATCATGGGGCGTACGACAGGCTGCCCATTCTCGGCCACCACGCGATCGGCGATGCGGCCCACGGCCAGGATCGCGGCCTGGGGCGGATTGACGATTGCGTTGAAGGCATCGACGCCGTACATGCCCAGATTGCTAATTGTAAAGGTCCCGCCGGCAAAGTCGTCGGGAAGTAGTCCGGCGCCGTTGGCGCGGGCGACGAGGTCGGCCCTGCGCGCGGCAATCTCATCGACGCGCAGGCGGTCGGCGCTATGGACAACCGGGACAAGCAGCCCGTCTTCAACTGCAATGGCCAAGCCAACGTTTATGTCCGGGTTGGTAACGATTTTGCCGTCGTCCCAGAAGGAGTTGAGACGAGGGAAGCGGGCGAGAGAGAGCGCGGACAGCTTGGTAAGCATGTCGGTGTAGGTGATTTTTGCACCGTCTGCGGCGCCGGCCGCGAGAAGCGTACGCCAGTTCATCAGTTGGGCTGCGCTTACGTCACGCACCAGGTAGAAGTGGGGCACGCTGGTCCAACTATCTGTCAGGCGTTGGGCCATGATCTGCCACATGCGCGAAACGGACTGCGTTTCCGGTTCCATCGCGGGCGCACGGTCGGTGGTTGCGGCCACTTCGGGGACAGGTTGCGGCAGGATTTCGGCTTGGGGATCTGCAACCATGGGGACATCGGCGGCGAGTACGGCGCCTTCGGGCCCATGTCCGACAAGCGTCGCCAGGTCGATGCCTCGTTCGCGCGCAAGGCGCCGCGCCTTAGGCGAGGCGAGAACGCGCGAATCGGAACCGGCTGCGCGGATATGGGCTTCCACGTCTTCCTTGGAGATGCGACCGCCAGCGGCCGAAACTTGTGACAGATCGACTCCGTGTTCGGCGGCGATGCGCGCTGCGACCGGGCTGGAAGGAAGAGGAGGGTCTGCGGGTTTGTCCTCGGCCGCGGCCTCCTGTGGGTCGCTCGCTTGCTGCGGCGCGGGCACTTCTTCTCCTTCGGCGGCGATCTGTGCGATCACCTGTCCCACGGGGATTTCATCGCCTTCCTTGGCGGTTACTAATGTCAACAGGCCGGAGGCGGGCGCTTCCACCTGCACGTCCACCTTGTCGGTGGCCACCTCCATCAGCGGCTCGCCGGCGGTGACCATTTCGCCTTCCTTTTTGAGCCACCGCAGCAAGACGCCTTCGTCCTGGGCCATACCCAGCGCCGGCATTATCACTTCTTTGGCCATGCGTTCCCCCTTTTAGGGTCGTCAGATAACGAGACCGGGACGTTAGCTGTCTCCGGCGCACATTGCCTTGGCCGTCTCGACAACGTCGTCTGCGTCTGGGATGGTCAGGTCTTCCATCGCTGGAGAGAACGGAACCGGAACGTTCATTGCGCCGATGCGTTTAACCGGGGCATCCAGATAGTAAAATGCGCCGTCGGCAATGACAGATGCAATTTCACCTGTGACGCCATACTGCCGGTAGCCCTCATCCAGCACCAGCGCCCGGCTTGTCTTTTTCGCAGACTGGATAAGGGTATCTGAGTCGAGCGGGTTTGTTGTGCGGGGATCGATCAGCTCGGCACTGATTCCGATCGACGCCAGCTTGTCCGCCGCCTCGAGACCTACGTACACCATCGAGCTGGTTGCAATTATGGTGATGTCCTCACCGGTTCGCTTCACGTCCGCCTGCCCGAGAGGGAGCGTGTACTCTTCTTCCGGCACAGGTCCCTTCTCCTGATAGAGCATTTTGTCTTCGAAGATGACGACGGGATTGTCGTCGCGGATGGCAGTCTTCATCAGCCCTTTGGCGTCGTACGGTGTGGCGGGCAGGGCTACTTTCAATCCGGGGATGTGGCTGAAGAGAGCATGCAGAGACTGGCTATGCTGGGCGGCGGAGCGGCGGCTGGCCCCCAAGGTCGTCCGCAGGACCATGGGCACTGTCAGTTTACCGCCGGACATGTAGTGGGTCTTGGCGGCCTGGTTGACCAATTGGTCCATCACCAGGGTAGTGAAGTCGCCAAACATGATGTCCACAATGGGCCGCATACCAGTGATGGCCGCACCGACACCGATGCCGGCAATGCCTGCCTCCGAAATGGGGGAATCAATGACGCGTTCAGGGCCGAACTCGTCCAACAGACCGACCAGGACTTTGAAAACCGAGCCGGCTTCTGCGACATCCTCACCAATGACAAAGACGTTCTCATCGCGAGCCATCTCTTCGGCGATAGCTTCACGGATGGCTTGACCGAATGTTATCTGACGTTCCCCCGGCGCGTGGATGGCCGGGCTGCAACGGGTTCCGTTCTCAAGCGTAGACATGCCGGTCCACCTCGCTTTCACTGGGGAATGACGCCTCTTCGGCGAAGGCAACCGCGTCGTCAACGGCTGTCTTCACTTCCTGCTGGATTCGCTCTAAGACCTGCTTTTCCGCCTGCTCACTTTTCAACAGCCAGTCCTCGAGAAGAGTCAACGGGTCCCGCTTGGCCCATTCAGCTTCCTCTTCGCGAGTGCGGTATGGGCGGTCGATATCGCCGACATGGTGCCCGCGGAATCGATAGGTATTGCAGACGAGGAAGGCAGGTCCGCCTCCTTTGCGCGCCCGTTCGATGACAAGGCGGGCGGTGGCATGCACCGTGCGAATGTCCTGGCCGTCAATAGCCTGTGCGTGGACACCGAAGCCGGAGGCCCGGCCGACCATGGAGCCGGCCGCGGTCTTGGAGTTGTGTGTATACTCACCATACTGATTGTTTTCGCAGACATAGATAACCGGCAGCTTCCAGAGTTGGGCCATATTCATGGACTCGTACAAGAGTCCCTGTCCCAAAGCGCCGTCGCCAAAGAAACAGACGGAAACCTGATCGGTTCCGCGTAGTTTAATGGACATGCCTGCGCCGGTGGCGATGCCTGCGCTGCCGCCGACGATGCCATTTGCGCCCAGGTTGCCGGTCTCCTGATCGGCGATGTGCATGGAGCCGCCTTTGCCGCGGCAGTAGCCGGCCTCTTTGCCCAAGAGCTCGGCGAACATTCGGTCCAGATCGGCGCCTTTGGCGAGGCAATGACCGTGGCCGCGGTGCGTGCTGGTGATGTAATCGTCCTGTCTCAGGGCCTCGCAGATGCCGACGGCAATCGCCTCCTCGCCGATGTAGAGGTGGGTGATGCCCGGCATGCGAGCACTGGTGTAAAGGTCGTTGGCGGTTTCCTCAAAAGTGCGAATTTTGACCATCTGCTCATAGGCTTGGAGCCAATGCTCAGTGTCCAGTTCAGTTTCGTTCGGGTTGCTGTCGTTCTTTTCGCTCATGGCGTTACCCCATGGATGAGACTGAGTTCTTACCAGTGCATAACCCAGCCGCTGTCAACGTTAATGGCCTGGCCGGTGATATTGCGGGCGTGTTCGGAGGCCAGGAATACGACCGTGGACGCGATTTCCTCCTGGGAAACCAGACGTCCCAAGACGGCCAGCCGCCCGATCTTGTCCGTACACCATTCTTCGTAGGTGGGTCTCTCGTTCTCTGGCATATCGGCGGTGGAAAACTTGTGGATCCGTCTTTGGAGCGGCGTGTCGACCATTCCGGGACAGATGGCGTTGGCTCGTATATTGTAAGTGGCAAAGTCCTTGGCTGCAATTTGCATGAAACTGAGGACGGCGGCCTTGGAAACGCTGTATGGGGGATCGGTTTGGGAGCCGATCTGGCCGGAAACGGAGGAGAAGAAGAGGAAGGTGCCCTGCCGGCGGGCGATCATCGGCGCGTAGAAGGCATGGGCGGTGTTGACCGCGCCCAACACATTCACTTCGTGGACGCGGGGCCAGTCGGAGGGCTCAAGGTTCCAGAAGGGGAAGCCGCCTTTGCCCGAATCGATGCCAACGGTGTAGACCACGTGGCGAACCGGTCCGAGCTCCTCTTCGACGCGTGCTGCGGTTGCCTGCAGAGCCGCGAAGTCGGTGACATCCACCTGTGCGGAGAATGTATCGACGCCGTGTTGGGCCGCCTCATTCGCCACCTCATCTACAACCGGATCGCGATCGAGCAGCGCCACGCCCGCGCCCTCTTCGGCGAAGGTCTTGGCGATCATCCGGCCCATCCCGTTTGCGCCGCCGACGACGACGGCGTTTTGTCCCCCTAGTTCCAGATTCATAGAATTCCTCGGAATCTCCGTGGGCGTGGCCCGGCCGCTGATGGCAACGGGCGCAGCATCCATTTATTGTACAAAGTGTGCGTCGTCCTGAACGTGTTTCATCAGTTGAGGGCTTGACCGGCAGTAAAGGAACGGTCTGCTGGAAGAAGGAAATGGAAACGCGATGTATTCCTCGGCAGCCGGTTCGATTACGGATCCGCCCCTGTGCGGTTCGCCTTTACGCGCGGGGTCAGATCGAATTGGGTTTCGTGGCCGTTGAAGAAGCGCTCCAGCTCGTCGACCATCAGCGAAAAGAAGCCCAGCTGCCCAGTTGGGCCGCCGTAGGCGCCAATGTGGGGGCTGAGAAAGACGTTGGGCAGCTGGAGGACTTCGCTGTCGGGGGGCACCGGCTCCGGGTCGAAAACGTCGAGCCCGGCGACGATATCGCCCTGTTTCAGCCTTTCGATCAAGGCGGCCGAGTCGGTCACTTTGCCGCGGGAAACGCTGACAAATACAGCGCCAGGGCGCAGACGGGCCAGCTCATCTTTGCCAAGCATTCCTTCGGTTGCGGGTGTGTGGGGAACGAGGCAGACGACTACGTCACAGGAAAGGACGTTCTCCAGGCTGGTCTGCAAAAAGCCCAGTGCTTCGGGCAGTTCCGGCGGCAGATATGGATCGTGGACCCAGATTTCGGTTTCGAAGGCGTGCAGAAATTTCATCAGGCGGCGTCCCATGTGGCCGCAGCCTATCAGCCCGACCCGGCGGCCCCAGAGGACGCCCGGCATACCATCCATTACATTGCGGTCGAAGCGTGTCTGGCCTGAGATCATGCGGCGGAAATGTCCGCCACCGTTGCGTAAGCAGACAAGAATCATTGCCAGCGCCCATTCGGAGACCGGATAGGAGGAGGCGTTGGTGGTATCAACGGTTCGGATGCCGCGTTCCCAGGCGGCGTTAAGATCGATGCGACTGGCGAATCGATCTCCTTCCATTTCGCCGACTATTCTGAGCGAGGGCGCGGCATCCAGCATATCTGCAGTCAGCGTGGGCGCGCCTAAGCAGACGACAAGCGCGTCGTGGCCGGGCAGCTTTTTCGAGAATTGGAGCGCGGCCTCTGGGTCGGTATTGGTATCGTAGATACCGCCGCCTTCGCATGGGAACCAGTCCCAATCGGCGAATGCCTCCAGCCGGCGCAGGTCCTGCGCGGCCACGTGGTTATGACGAATGTCATGGTTGAAGGCCAACAGGACTTTGGGTCGTTTTTGGGCCATGGGATCTCTTTCAGACTGAATTCTTTAGTTCTGCCAAAGTTCTTTGGCCTTCGGGATGGCCTGGCGGAACCCTTCCTCGCCGGTCTTGCTGGCCTCTTCGACGGAAATCCAGCCGTGGAAACCTGCCTTGCGAAAGCGTTCGAATATTGCATTCAAGGGCGTAACGCCGCTGCCAATGAGAACCGGCTCGAACGAACCCTTCTGCCTGATGTCGCTAACGTGGATTGCGGCCACGCGCGGCAGCACGGCGTCCAGCACTGTTAGCGGGTCGTCGTCGACCGCTAGCAGATTGGCTGTGTCGAAGAGGAGTTGCAGTCCGCTGTCGGCGGTGCGGTCGCAGATTTCGAGAAATACGGACGCTGTTTGCGAGAAATCAAAATAGGTCCATACATAGCCGATGGCATGGTTCTCATAAGTGAGCGTAACGCCTGCGGCCGCTGCTTCCTCCACCCACGCCGTCAGGCCCTCTGCTGCCCAGGAAACGCCGTCCTGCCTCTTGACGCCCGGGTGGTTCTGTCCTGCGGTGACGCGCAGAAAGCTTACACCTAACTGTGCTGCCGCGTCGATGTAGTTGCGGAGCTCCTGTCGGTGTTGCGACCTCACGGCCGGATCCGGGTGTGTAAAGTCAGTATAGGTCACCATACCTGCGATCACTACGCCGGCGTCCTGTGCCTGCCTTCGCAGACCGTTCAGATATGGGCTTTCCAGAGAATCCAGGTGGGCCACACTGATGTCGGCCCCGTCCAGACCAATTTCGGCCGCCAAGCGGAACCAGTCGGCCAATGTGCGCTCGCCATTGCTAATTTCGGGGTAGAGGGACGCGGGGAGGCAGGAAAAGGGCATTGGGTTATGACTCCGAAATCGCAACGACCGATCCTGACGATGCGTCGCAATAGAGGAAACGGCTGTCGGGATCCGCGCTCAGGCCATGCGGCTCGGGTTCTGAATCGGGCACGGTGATTCGATCCAGTTCGGAGCCGTCGGTCAGGCTGAGTTTCACGATTACCCGGTGGCCGGTATGGACAACCCAGACGCCGTCCTCTTCACGGACTACTCCGTGGGCGCGGTTGTAGGGAAGAGGAATAACGTGCTGAATCGACCAGTCGCTGATGCGCATTTTGGTCAGCGTCTGATCCTTGAGGGTGGTCAGCCACAGGTGCCCCGGCTCGATATTGTCGTACTCGATGCCATGGGTACCGCCGCCATTGGGCAGAGGATGGCGGGAGATTGTCTTGCCGGTTTCGGGGTCGACCCGCAGGATCTCTCCCATCGACTTGCCGGCATCGTGGGCGCGTGCCGGTCGCCACTTGTCGGCGGAACCGTTGGCCGCCAGCCAGAGGCTGCCTTCGCCCCAGGCCATACCGCTTGTGTTGGAGGAATCGCTGGGAATTTCGCGGATCATTATGGGCACGCCGTAGTAGTCCAACTCGCCGTTGCGTTCGACCAGCATCACGCGGTCGGTGATCTGGTCAACAATCCACAGGCCATCATCGGTAGCCTGGAGGCCATTGGGCACTGCGTAAGGCGAACGAAACAGTTTTTTGTAAGTTTTCATGGCTCACCTTTGGGAATTGAATTCGAATCCGGCGCGCCGCTCGGGACGCGCTGCTGCCAATTACATTAGTTCTGCCGGCGCAGACACACCGACGTCTTCTCCACTTTCGACGATGCGCGACCAGGTGCTTTCTTCGATTGGGATTCCCTGCTCGATCCGGTTCTGGCGGCGTTCTTCTTCGATTTCGCCAGGGTAGTAGATCCTTTTTACGCCTGGCATCTTGGGCGAGGACCTGACCCAGTCGACAAGCTTTTCCACTTCTTGCTTATATTCGTCGGCGTCGATGAAGCTGTCGATTTTTATTGCCAGCGCGAGCCAGCCGGAGGCACCGCGGGTCGGTGGATCGGCGCTGCAACCGGCCCAGGAAAGCCCGCCGGCGATGGCATCGATCATCATGCCGAGCCCGTAACCCTTATGCCCGACCGAGCCGCCCACCGGCAGCATAGCGGCTTCACGAGCCATGAATACATTCGGATCCAACACAGCGTTTCCTTCGGCGTCTATGAGCCAGTCGTCCGGTACGGGCAGCCCGCGCGCCCGCTGCACGTCGACCTTGCCTCCGGCGACCATGCTTGTCGTCATGTCCAGCATCAGGGGGCCCCCGCCTGCGCGCGGTGCGCTGAAGGCAAGTGGATTGGGGGGCAAGCGCCGCCCGGTACCGCCAAATGGGGCGGTAAAGGGTCCGCCGCCGTTCAGCATGAGCAGGCCGATACAGTCCTGTTCGGCAGCGATTGGTGGAAACGCTCCCAAGCGGCCGATGTGCGTAGACCGATGGACTGCGACGGCGCCGAAAGTATACTCCTGGGCGCGTTCGACGGCCATTTCCATCGCCTTTTTTGCCAAGACGATGCCCTGCATCTGTTGGGCGTCGATGACCAATGATACCGGTGACTCGCGCACGATTTTGAGCGTGCCAACGGGCTTCATATTTCCTTCGCGTACTGAGGTGATGTAGCCGGGAAGGCGAATGACGCCGTGGGAGTCATGTCCTACGAGGTTGGAGTCGACCAGATGATCGGTGACATCCTGGCCCTGGTCTGGGGGAAAGCCGGCTGCGGCAAAGATGGCCGCGCCGTACTTTCTCAAGCTGTCGTGGGAGATCGTAGGCATTGGTGCAGGGTCCTCTGTGAGCTGGTTTGGATGTGGCGGAAGAGACGGTGATGGGGCGCGGCTCTTGATTTATTCCTGGAGAGGCCTTTGCGGCTCGTTTGTCTCGTATTCAAAAGTATACCTTGCACAGAAAAAAGGTTCAAACAACGTTGGCAGGGCATAAACATCCTATTGGGAGAGAATTTCCGGGAGATAGTCAGTTTTCCGACCGGCTCGTTTACGTCTGGCAGGAATGCCGATCTGGGCGCTTTTCTCGCTGGGTAAAAGATCGAAAGCAATGCGCGGCGCAAGACGGCCAAGTTGTGCTGAGCATGGACCTGACGGGGGCGACTGTCGTCTCCATCCAAGAGCCAGTAGACTGAATTCTCGGTACTCCGGTGGCTGAGGGTGGAAGTCAGGATCGGTTTGGCATCGGAGGAAGAGATGGAACTCACTTCAGATGCAAATGCCTTGGGGGCTGATGCGGGCATTTCATTCATTGTGGACCGTTTGAGTCAGATTCATCTTGATGGTGGGACACAGGCATTCTCATCTGTGCGTTGGACGAGCGTTTACGAGAGTTTATGAGTGTTTACGGGTTGTCTGAGTTGCAGTACATGAGATTTGCCTGATGGGCTGTGACTGGGGCCTTACCGATGCTGACATTCTCATGTGTGTGTTGGACGAGAGTTTATGAGCGTTTACGAGCGTTCATGAGCGTTCATGAGCGTTTTCGGGTTGTCTGAGCTGCATTTTATGCAGTTATTGTGAAGGGGGTCTCCTCAGCGCTGCCGGGTTCGTGGAACCGTTCATATATGTTGTACAAAAGTTGTGCAATCTCTGACTTGGCGGGACGTGTTTGGACGTCAGATGTCGGGTCAAATCGGCATAAGTCGGGTCAAAGCGGGCAGTTTTCCCATATGTGGACTTCTGCGCTTGGCTTCGCGCACATTCCCTCGCTGTCTCTGTTGGGCTATGGGTAGACAGATAATAGGCAGTTTACAGTCTTGCAAGGATCCTCCCTCGCCTTCAGATTCCCAGCCAGCTAGAGTCATGGATTCCTGTTGACGAATCGCTCTCAGCAGTGCCTATTCGTATTTCGGTACAGGGCTATTATATCACGGTTTTTGATGCATTTGCCCTGGTCTGAACTGTGATTTGGGGGGATTTGTCTGAACTGTGATTTGGGGGATTTTCGTGATGGACTGTGATTTGCGCGCGTGCGGGGGTTGGCGGGGGGATTGGGAGGCTTGGGTGGGCTGTTGGTGCAGTTGCGGTGGTCTGGTCTGTGATTTGGGGTGATTTTTTTGAGTTGTGATTTGGGGGATTTTCGTTCTGGACGGTGATGTGCGCGCGTGCGGGGGTTGGCGGGGGGATTGGGAGGCTTGGTTGGACTGGGTTT
>MKWU01001475.1_pt1 | contig 40127 bp, 29 predicted proteins | sample 809101 | NCBI WGS metagenome assembly MKWU01 (sample SAMN05860141, study PRJNA318959) | sponge metagenome | host: Aplysina aerophoba | place: Slovenia: Piran, Adriatic Sea, Gulf of Piran | collected 2013-05-07
CGCCCCGGGCCGTGAGTATGAGAAATCCGGGCTAGCGCCGCGGGGGAGGGGTGTGGGGAAGGGTTTCCCCTCCCCACCGGAAAGGAAGGCCCGGATCGCGGAGCGATCCGGGTCTTCAGCCCGTGAAGGAAGCGCCCCGTCCGCGGACCAACGGCCGGGATTGGCGTGGGCGCCGCGGCGGAAACCGGACGGGGCGCTTCGTTCACAGGCTGCTAACTCCCGTCCCAGCCTACCCCCGAGAGACGGCCGAGCAGCGACCCCTCGCCCTTTCCTCCCCCACCGGTCTGCGGGGCGGCCTGGTGGATGCGGCCGGCCAGACGGCTGAACGGCAGAGATTGCAGCCAGACCCAGCCCGGGCCCGTGAGACTGGCAAAGAAGAACCCTTCGCCGCCGAAGATGGCGGATTTGATGCCACCCACGGTCTGGATGTCGTAGTTCACCGAGGGGGAAAGGGCGACCAGGCACCCGGTGTCCACCCGCAGGTTTTCTCCGGGGGCCAGTTCCTTCTTGACGACGGTTCCGCCGGCGTGCAGAAAGGCGAGCCCGTCGCCCTCGAGCGACTGCATGATGAAGCCCTCCCCACCGAAGAGCGCCGTCCCGATCTTCCGCTGGAACGCGATCCCGATCGAAACTCCCTTGGCTCCGCAGAGAAAGGCGTCCTTCTGGGCGATCAGCCGGCCGCCCAGTTCGTCCAACTGGACCGGCAGGATCTTGCCCGGGTAGGGCGAGGCGAACGCCACGTGCTGCTTCCCGCCCCCCTGGTTCACGAACTCCGTCATGAAGAGGCTCTCGCCGGTCAGGAGCCGTTTGCCGGCGCCGAGCATCTTGTCCATGAAGCCGCTTTGGTTGCCGTCGCCGAAGATCGTCTGCATTTCGATCCCGGCGCTCATGAACATCATGGCCCCCGCTTCGGCCACGGCCCCTTCGCCCGGATCGAGTTCCACCTCCACGAACTGCATTTCCTCGCCGACGATCCGGTAGTCCACCTCGTGCATCCGGCGGGGCGCCGGGGGACGGGGCGGGGCCGCACCGGCGCCGATGCCGACTTGTAGTTCCGGCACTCCGGAGACGGGCTTCCACGAACTGTCCCCGAGAGGACACACCAGCGTGGATGCGGTCCAGCGGCCGCTCCGAAGGGACTGGAGGACATCGGCGGTAGAGAAGGGACCGAGCGTCCGACCTCCTTCGGCTACGTACCATTGACCGGTTGACATGTTTTCTCCTTTCGCGAGCCCGGGCCTGCCGGCAGCTTCCTCAGCTCCCTCCGCAGTGAAACCAGAGAAGGCCGCCGAGGGCGAGCACCGCCAGGACGATGGGCGCAAAAGCCACTACGAAGTGCCAGCGCTTCGGGTTCGGTCCACCCGTGTCCGCCGAGCTGTCCACCGGGCAACTCTAACCTCCCGGTTGCCGGTTCCGGCGCCCTCCCAGGCTGCCTGACCCCAAGAAAAATGGACGATTCGCCCGGTTTGCCGACGCCCCCCGAACGGCTTCGCGCGGACCTGCTGGCCATTCACCGGGCGGCGCTGGGGGCGGCCGATCCCGAGCGGATCCTGGAGCGGGACCTCCGGGGAGATGCGGCCTCCGGGTGGACCTTCCGGGGGGAGCCCCTGCTGTCTCCCCGGCGGAACCATGGGGAACCTGTCTTCCTGTTTGGCGCTGGCAAGGCCGCCGCCGCGCTTGCCCGAGGGGTCCATCGCCGGCTGGCCGGGGAGACGGTTCGGGGACGGATCATCGTGAAGCACGGGCACGGGCTCGACGTGCCCGGAGTGGTGGTCGAGGAGGCAGGGCACCCGGTTCCGGACGCCGACTCGGTCGAGGCGACGGGACGACTGCTGGACGATCTCCGGCACGTGGGTACGGACGGCCGGGTCCTGGTGCTGTTGACCGGGGGAGCGTCCGCACTCCTGGTCGCGCCGGCGGCCGGCCTCACCCTCGAGGACAAGTCGCGGGTGAGTTCCCTCCTGCTTGCCTGTGGCGCCGACATCCACGAAATGAATACGGTCCGGAAACACCTTTCGGCGGTCAAGGGCGGGAATCTGATTCCCTTTCTGCCGCCGGGACGAGCCGCGGCACTCGTGATTTCCGACGTCATCGGCGACCAACTGACCTCCATCGGTTCCGGGCCCGCCACCGGAGATCCAACGACCTTCCGGGATGCACTGGACGTGCTCGAGAAGTTCGCCTTGACGGAGCGGGTCCCGGACTCGGTCCGGGACCGGCTGCGGGGAGGGGTCGCCGGGAGGGTTCCGGAGACGCCCGACGCGGCGGGAGACGCGGTTCCCCACCACATCGTGGCCAGCAATTTCCACTCACTCAACGCGGCCGAGCGGGAGGCGTCCCGGCTCGGCTACCGCCCCGAAGTCTTCGGCCGGGATCTCTCGGGGGAGTTGCACGACACGGCTCGGCGGTTTGCCCGCCGTCTGGCCGCCCTCGGCTCCGAACCCGCGCCGGCGGCGCTTCTCGCCGGGGGAGAATTGACTCTCCGGGTCACGGGAGACGGCCGCGGGGGCCGGAGCCAGGAGTTCGCCCTGGTCGCGGCCCGCCATCTGGACGGCGTCCCCGGGGTTGCGCTGCTCGCGGCGGGGACCGACGGCACGGATGGCCCCACGAATGCGGCCGGCGCCTTTGCCGACGGGGACTCCTGGAGCCGGGCGCGGCAACGGGGCCTCGATCCGGCCGCGACGCTCCGGAACAACGATTCCTGGTCCCTGTTCCGGGAAACCGGCGACCTGCTCGTCACCGGTCCCACCGGCACGAACGTCATGGACCTCATGGTGGGGCTCAGCGCCGGACCTCTCGCTGACGGGGAGCCGTCCCGATAGCCGAAGCACCCATCCCGGGACGTGTCCCCACTCGCCGGCACGTGCCCGGCGAACGGCGGATCAGCGGGTGATTCCCCGCTTGCGCCGCCGGCGCCGGCCCGCCTTGAACCGAGCCCCTGTCAGGTGGTACGCCGGCGCGAAAGATGTCCAGAGCGCCTTTCGGATCAGGGTGACCCGGCGGGCCATGGAGGAGGCACTGAGCGGCACCGCCCACAGGCGCGCGATCTGTGGAATGCTGTAGCGATCCCGAAAGTAGAGTTCGAAAAGGCGTTTGTTCAGGGCCTGCTGCCGATGATCAGGCGAGATCCGCCGCAGGACCGCATCAACGTTCTCTTCGATCTCACGCATCACGACGCGGGACTCGGGATCGTCACCGGCGCCATCGAACGGACTTTCCGCCAGGGCCGCTTCCAACTGCCACGGTTCGTCGGCCGGAAAAGACCACTCGAGACTTCGCCGGTGCGCGTCGCGCCGGGCCTGGTCCCGAAGGATGTTCTCGGCGATCCGCCGGATGTAGGCCTCGAAGGTGTCCTCGTGCGTACCGGCGAAACGCCGGATCACCCTGCGCCGGTCGGAGACGAGCCGCTCCATCACGTCCTGCGACAGATCATCCAGGGCGCTCGCGTCCAGGCGCCTCCGGCCCGCTATCCGCGAACTCACCACCACTCTGAGGAGGCCTCGGCAGCGCCGGAACAGGACTCCCCACAGGGGGTCGTCCGGACGCGCCGCGACGAGGCGGCGAAGCAACTCCAAAGAGTCCATGAGCGGCGAGGGCGGGGGAGTCTAATCGGTTGCCTACCTCTCCGAAAAGGGCTTTCTTGGGGAGTGACGGTCAGGTCCCTGGATGACCCCGGGCGGGGGCTCCGTCGCCCTGGTTTCGGTGGGCGGATTTGAGCAGCGCGACCACCGTAACGATGGCGAGGAGGCCGTCCGATGCGGCGAAGACAACAAAGACGGGAGGGGAATCCCTCACCGCGAAGTCCACCAGGAAAAGGAGGGCCCCGCCTCCCTTGAGCAGGGGTCCCATGATCCAGATGTACCAGCGGTTGGCTTGCAGGTTCTTCAGGATCGCGAAGTACCCGAGTCCGACCGCCAGGGCGAAGAGTCCGTTCAGATTTGCGTGGATCGGGAAGAGTGGCGGCTCCGTCCCGAAGAGTTGCCGGACGCCTTCGAGGGCGAAGAGCAGCGCGCCTCCCAGGAGCACGTCGTAGATGCCGCTGACGACGACCACGCCAGAGAGCAACCTCATCGTCCAAGAGTAACCCTCGGTCCTGCCCGGAAGGGTTCCCGGAGTCGTGTCATCCACACATTACAGACCCTCCGGCCCCGGCTATACTGCTTGGCTACCCCGTGCGGAAACCGCATGCGGCGTTCCGCAATCGGCGGGTCGTATGCGTGGCTTCGCGATGGTCAGGTCCGCGGGGCTCCCCATCAGTTCCGTGCCGTCCCCGTTCCACTCCACGACCGTACTGGCTGTGCGGCGCAGCGGGCAAACCACGCTGGCCGCCGACGGTCAGGTCACCCTCGGGGACATCGTGGTCAAGCACGGGGCGCGGAAACTGCGCCGCATGAACGAGGGCGCCATCCTCGCCGGCTTCGCCGGAGCGACGGCGGACGCCCAGGCGCTGTTCGCGAAGTTCGAGATGAAGCTCGAAGCCCATCGGGGCAACCTGGAACGCGCCTGTGTGGAACTGGCTCAGGATTGGCGAACGGATCGGGTCCTCCGCCACCTGGATGCCCTGCTTCTCGTTGCCGACAAGGAGCACGTCTTCCTGCTTTCGGGGGATGGAGACCTGATGCAGCCCGACGACGGCATCATGGCGATCGGCGCGGGCGCCCCGTTTGCGATGGCGGCGGCGCGGGCCCTGGCCTCCCGAACCGAACTGTCGGCCAGAGAGATCGCCGAGGAGGCGATGCGCGTCACCGACGGCATCTGCATCTATACGAACGGCCACGTAATCTTCGAAGAGGTCTGACTTCTGGTCGAATATCTCCCCGCAGTGGGCAAGGGACCCGCCGCTGACATCGAGGATCCCACGCCGCGTGAGATCGTTGAGGAACTGGACCGCTTCGTAATCGGTCAGGCGGCGGCGAAACGCGCGGTTGCCGTGGCGCTTCGCAATCGCGCGCGCCGCCTCCACATCGAGCCCGAGATGGCGGAGGAGATCGCGCCGAAGAACATCATCATGATCGGACCCACCGGGGTGGGGAAGACGGAAATCGCGCGGCGGCTGGCCCGGCTTTCGCGCTCGCCGTTCGTAAAGGTGGAGGCGTCGAAGTTCACGGAAGTGGGTTACGTCGGGCGCGACGTGGAATCCATGGTCCGGGACCTCGTGGAGGTTTCGGTCGAGATCCTGCGTGAGGAGCTGCTCGAGGAAGTCCGGGATCAGGTGGAGCGGAACGCGGAGGAGCGGCTCCTCGATGTGTTGTTGCCGCCGCCGCCCGTGGACCGTTTCACCGGTGACGATCGTTCCATCGAGGAGCTCGGCGAAACGCTCGGCGACGGCCTGGAGGCGGAAGACCTGCAGCGCGCCCGCCGCAGCCGCGAGAAGCTGCGCGAGCGACTACGGGGGGGGGAACTGGCGGACCGATCGGTCGAAGTGGAAGTGCGGGAACCGCCGGCCCCGTTCCTGGAGGCGCTCTCCGGCCCCGGCGACGACCTCGACGTCAACACCTCCGAGATGCTCCGCGGCGTCTTCGGGCCGCGCTACCGAAAAACGGAAATGGTGGTTCCGCAGGCGCTCGACTATTTCGTCCAGGAGGAGGAAGAACGCCTCGTGGACCGCCGCCAACTGTCACGGCTGGCGCTCGAACGGGCCGAAGAGCACGGGATCATCTTCATTGACGAGTTGGACAAGGTTGCCGGTCCCCACGACTCTCCCGGGCCCGACGTCTCCCGCGAGGGCGTGCAGCGCGACCTGTTGCCGCTTCTCGATGGCTCGACGGTTTCCACGCGCTACGGATCGCTCCGGACGGACCACATCCTCTATATTGGCGCCGGAGCGTTTCAGGAGAACCGGCCTTCCGACCTCATACCGGAACTCCAGGGCCGATTCCCGATTCGGGTGGAGCTGGATCCGCTGACCGTCGAGGACTTCCGGAGGATCCTGACCGAGCCGGAGTCGGCGCTCCTCAAGCAGTACGAGGCGCTTCTCGCCACCGAGGGCGTCACGATCTCGTTCCGGGAGGATGGAATCGGGGAGATTGCCGATGTCGCAGCTCAGGTCAACGAGCGCGCGGAGGACATCGGAGCACGAAGGCTCCATACGATTCTGGAAAAGGTCCTTGAGGAACTCCTCTTTGACGCCCCGGATCTCGACGAGAAGAACTGGACGATCGATCGGAAATACGTCAAGCGAATGCTGGAGGGGATCATCGAGGACGAGGATCTCTCCCGATTCATCCTCTGACGGCGCGCCGACTCCCGCCGACTGCCGGAGCTCGATGAAAGTGGTCGCGGAGAACGCGTCCGGGCGAGGGACACCGCCGCGGACCGTGCTTGGCGCGCTTACCTTCGCCCTGATTCTCGGGATGGCGGGATGCGGTCGTCGGGGGCCGCCACTGGCGCCGATTCAGGTAGATCCGGAAACGCCCCGGGTCTTGCCGCTGCGGCAGGAAAATGGCCAGGTCGTGGTGCGCTGGTACGCACCGCGTCTCGACGACGGCGGCGACGCCGCAGAGTTGCGGCTGCGCAGGGCGATCGTCTCCTACCGGGTTGTGGACATCCTGGGCCTTGCCGCCGAGGAGCGCGCCTCCCAGCGCCAGCCGCCCGAGGAAGTGGATGAAGAGGAGCCCGAGGAGACCACTTCCGGAGACGAGGACACAACCGGGACCTCCGAGCCGGAGGACCCCGGGACCGGGACGGCCGAAGAAACCGTGCCGGAGGCCGAGCCGGGGACGGTAGAGGCCCCCACCGGGGAGGAAACGCCGGCTCAGGATCCCGACCCCGCGGGGACCGCCGAACCGGAGACGGAGGAGCCGCCCCCCGAAGTAGCACTCTCCGGCGAGGCACCGGCTGCGGAGCAGCCGCCGACTGCACCAGCGGAAGAGCAGTCCACCGTCGGCGAGGCTCTGCCCGAGGAACCGGAACCGGAACCGGAGCAGGCGCCGGAACTGGAGCCGGAACCGGAACCTGAGCCGGACCAGGCGCCGGAACCGGAACCGGAGCAGGAACCTGAGCCGGATGAGCCGGAGCGGGCGCCGGAACCGGAACCGGAGCAGGAACCTGAGCCGGATGAGCCGGAGCAGGCGCCGGAACCGGAACCGGAGCAGGAACCTGAGCCGGATGAGCCGGAGCGGGCGCCGGAACCGGAACCGGAGCAGGAACCTGAGCCGGATGAGCCGGAGCGGGCGCCGGAACCGGAGCCAGAACAGGAACCGGAGCCAGAACAGGAACCGGAGACGGAACAGCAACCGGAAACGGCGCCCGGCGAGACGGGGGAAGAACCCGACACCGGAGAGCCGGCCGGGGAGGAAACGGGTGGTGACGATCCGGCGGAGACTCCGGAGCCGGAGGCTGAGCCGGAACCCGCCGGGGTGCTTCTCGACTATGAGGACCTCGAGTTCGAGGTGCTGTCCGAGATCGAGTCGGAGGTCCCCGGGGAGGAACGGGTGCTCGAGTTGCCGGTGGAACCGGACTGGATCGGCCGCCGGCTGGAGATAACCGTTCGCTACGAGGCGAGGGGCGGCGCGAGCGAGGAGAGCGAGATTCGCTCTCTCGACGTCACCGGGCCGCTTCCGGCGGTGGAGGGAATCAGCGTCGACGTCGGCCCTTCCGCACTGACGGTCCGCTGGCAGGATCATCGATCCGCCCTGGAAGGACCGCCTCCGCTTTCCAATCCGGTGTTCGAGGTTTTCCGCCGGCGCGGCGGGGAATCCGAACGCCTCGGGCGTTCGTTCGGCCCGCAGCAGGCCGATCGAGAGGTGGTTTGGGGAGAGGAGATTTGCTACCAGGCCCGGCTGGTCGTGGCGGGAAGCGCGGAGGAGGGCGTGATCCCCGACCCCGGGCCCGTTCTGCCGGAGAGCGCCGGAGCGGACGAAGGTGTCGGGGAGGCAACCGCAGCGGACGGGGAAGAGACGCCGGCCGCGACCGAGAGCGGGGAAGAGGCGCCGGCTCCAGTGGAAGCCGGTGAAAGCGGCACGTCCGTACTCCCCGTGACGGAGTCCGGGGACCCGCAAGGGGAGTCGGCGCTGCCTCAGGAAGAACCGGAACCCGAGGAAGAACCGTGGGACCCGATCCCGATCCGGGTGCCCGGCACCGGATCCGGAGCCGTGAGCGCCGGGCCGATGTCAGCCGAGGTGTGCGTCACTCCGGTGGACGTCTTCCCTCCGCTGCCGCCTTCGGATCTGCGGCTCTTCTGGCAAGCGCAGCAGACCGACCTCAGTTGGAGGGAGTCGACCTCGACCGACGTCGTCGGCTATCACGTCTATCGCTCCGGCCCGGACGGCACCGGATTCGCGCGTCTGACGGCGTCGCCCATCGAGCAGACGAGCTTCACCGACGCGGCCCGCGATCCGCGGGGCGCGTATCGCTACGCGATTGCGGCAGTGGACGGCGCCGATTCTCCGAACGAGAGCCTGCCGTCCGACAGCCGCAGAGTGAACCCGAGGTGAGCGACCTCAACCGAGGTTCCGATCGCCCTCCCAACCGGTAGAATCGCATTCGGGTTGGGGACTTCAATTCCGGGCCGGATTCCGGCCCGGGCAAGGTGCCGGGCGCGAATGCAGATCTTTCTTGACACCGCGAACGTTGACGAGATTTCGCGAGCCGCCGCGATGGGACTCGTGGATGGCGTCACGACGAATCCGTCGCTCATGGCGAAGGAAACGGGAGATCCCCGGGAAATCCTCGCCTCGATCGCCGAGCTGGTTCCGGGAGACGTCTCGGCGGAGGTCTTGTCGACCGATACCGCCGGGATGGTGGCCGAGGGCCGGGAGCTCGCGACCATCGCCTCGAACATCATCATCAAGTGCCCGCTGACGCCTGACGGCCTGCGCGCGGTCCGCGCGTTGAAGGAGGAGGGGATCCGCGTCAACGTGACCCTCTGTTTCAGTGTTCCCCAGGCGCTCTTCGCCGCGAAGGCCGGCGCCTACATCGTGAGTCCCTTCGTCGGCCGGCTCGACGACATTTCCGCCCCCGGCATGCAGTTGATCGCGGATATCCGGGAGGTCTACGACAACTACGGTTTCGCCACCCAGATCCTGGTCGCCAGTATCCGGAACCCGCTGCACGTCGTGGAGGCGGCGCGGCTCGGAGCCGACATCGCCACCATGCCCGCCAAGGTGCTGGACCTGCTCATCAGGCATCCGTTGACGGAGATCGGCCTCGAGCGCTTCTTGAAGGACTGGGAAGCCGCCCGGGTCAGTTGACCCGGCGCCGGAGGCCTGGCGAGGTCCGGCTGACGTGCCAGCCAAGCCCGAAGGGCGCGAGGACGCCTTCGCCGAACTCGAAGCGCGGAACCGCCGCGCCGAGGAAGGCGGTGGCGCGGTCAGACTCGAACGCCAGCGGCGCTCGGGAAGGCTGACGGCGCGCGAGCGAATCGCCACGCTCGTCGACGCCGGGTCCTTCGAAGAGACCGGAAGACTGGTCCAGCACCGCTCGCGCGATTTCGGACTGGACCGGCAGCGCTATCCCGGGGATGGAGTCGTCACCGGGTACGCCCGGATCGACGGGCGCCTCGCCTACCTGTTCGCCCAGGACTTCACGGTTCTCGGCGGCTCGCTGAGCGAGGCGGTCGCGGAGAAGATCTGCCGGACCATGGACCTGGCCGTCCGGCAGGGCGCCCCCATCATCGGCCTGAACGACTCCGGCGGCGCCCGCATCCAGGAAGGGGTGGTTTCGCTCGCCGGATACGCGGACATCTTTCTGAGGAACACCCTGGCTTCGGGGGTGGTTCCCCAGATTTCGGCAATCCTCGGACCCTGCGCGGGGGGCGCCGTGTATTCCCCGGCCATCACCGATTTCACGATCATGTCCCGGGGAACCAGCTACATGTTCGTGACCGGACCGGACGTGATCCGCACCGTGACCCACGAGGAAGTCACGATGGAGGACCTCGGCGGTGCGGAAACCCACAACACGGTATCGGGGAATGCGCACTTCCTGGGCGAGAACGACGAGGACTGCCTCGACCTCATCCGGCAGCTTCTCTCGTTCCTTCCTTCGAACAACCTGGAGGAGCCCCCGCGGCGTCCCTCCGCGGATCCGTCCGACCGGGAGGTCCCCTCACTCGACAATCTCGTTCCGGAGCAACCCGACCAGCCGTATGACATCAAGGATCTCATCGGCGAAGTCGTGGACGACGGTGAGTTCCTGGAAGTCCAGGCGCTTCACGCCGGGAATCTGGTGGTCGGCTTCGCGCGGCTCGCCGGGGCGCCGGTGGGGATCGTCGCGAACCAGCCCGCGGTGCTGGCCGGCGTCCTGGACATTCATGCTTCCGTGAAGGGCGCCCGATTCGTCCGGTTCTGCGACGCCTTCAACATCCCGCTGGTCACGTTCGAGGACGTGCCGGGCTTCCTGCCGGGAACCCAACAGGAGTGGGGAGGCATCATCCGGCACGGGGCGAAGCTGCTCTATGCCTTCGCGGAAGCCACCGTTCCCAAGGTCACGGTGATCACCCGCAAGGCTTACGGGGGCGCCTACTGCGTGATGGCGAGCAAGCACATCCGGACGGACCTCAACTACGCCTGGCCGGGCGCGGAAATCGCGGTGATGGGGTCGGAGGGAGCTGTGAACGTCCTCTACCGGCGGGAACTCGAGAGTGCCGAGAATGCCGAAAAAGACCGCGCCGACCGGGTTGCCGCCTATCGCGAGAGCTTCGCGAACCCGTACGTGGCGGCGGAGCGCGGCTACGTGGACGAGGTCATCCTGCCGCGGACCACGCGCCGGAAACTGACCGCCGCGCTCGCCTCGCTTGCTACCAAACGGGACCGGAATCCTCCCAAGAAGCACGGCAACATCCCCCTCTAGGGAATCGGAATTCATGCCGGAACGGGTGACACCCTGATGTTCCGCCGCGTCCTCGTCGCCAACCGCGGTGAGATTGCGGTCCGGATCATCCGGGCCTGCCGCGACCTCGGGGTTTCACCGGTCACGATTCACTCCGCGGCCGACCGCGACAGCCTGCACGTGCGGTTGGCCGACGAATCCTTCGAAGTGGGCGGTGCTGCTTCCCGGGACAGCTACCTGAACGGCGAGCGGGTTATCGATGCGGCTCGGGCCATGGGAGCCGAGGCGCTGCATCCGGGGTATGGGTTCCTGGCGGAGAACGGGGAGTTCGCCGCCCGCTGCGCCGAGCGCGGACTCTTTTTCGTGGGCCCGCCCCCCGAGGCCATGCGCCGGATGGGAGACAAGGCCGCAGCGCGGGAGACGGCCGTCCGAGCCGGCGTTCCGGTCGTGGAGGGCTCCGGCATCGTCTCGGGAAAGGACGCCGGGCGCGCCGCGGCGGGAATCGGGTTCCCGCTGCTCATCAAGGCCGCCGCCGGGGGCGGAGGCATGGGGATGCGCCTGGTGCGGGAGGCGGCGAGCCTTGCCGACTCCCTCCGGGAGGCGCAGTCCGAGGCGGAAGCGGCATTCGGAGACTCCCGGGTCTTCCTGGAGCGCTTCGTGGAAAACCCCCGCCACGTGGAGATTCAGGTGTTCGGCGACGACCGCGGTTCGGTCGTTCACCTGGGAGAGCGCGACTGTTCGATTCAGCGCCGGAACCAGAAACTCCTCGAGGAAAGTCCATCGCCCGCGATCTCACCCGAACTGCGGGCGGAGATGGGAGACGCGGCCGTACGTCTCGCGGAGGGCGCCGGCTACCGGAACGCCGGGACCGTCGAGTTCCTCCTCGATCCGGACGGGCGCTTCTACTTCCTCGAAATGAACGCGCGGCTCCAGGTCGAGCACCCGGTGACCGAACTCGTATCGGGGTTGGACCTCGTTGCGCTCCAGTTGCGGATCGCTGCGGGAGAGCCGCTCGGATTCACGCAACCGGAGGTATCGCTGAGCGGGGCAGCGATCGAGCTCCGGATCACCGCGGAGGATCCCTTCGCCGGGTTCGTGCCGGCGACCGGCCGGATCCGCGAGTTTCGTCCTCCCGACGGTCCGGGAGTCCGCTGCGACGCCGGGATCGTTTCGGGGAGCGTGGTGTCTCCTCACTACGACCCGCTGCTCGCCAAGATCATCGTTTCCGGACCGGATCGGGAAACGGCGAGGAAGCGCGCACTCCGGGCGGTTCGGGAAACGAGGCTCACTGGAGTCGCCTCCACCCTTCCCTTCTTCGAGCGGGTGCTGGCCGGTACGGTCTTTTGCAGCGGGGAATTCGACACCTCCTTTGTTTCCGTTCACTGGCCAGCCCTCGGCTCGGCCGAGGCGGACGGCGGCGCTGCGGCCCGGGCTGAGCTGGCGCCCCTGGCGCTCGCGGCGGCGGCCGCCGAGCTGTGGCGGCGCGAAGGTTCGAACGCGACCACACCGTGCCCGCCCGGGTCCCGGTGGCGGCTCACCGGCATCGCGGAAGCGCATCGGGAACGGCTCTGATGCGGCGCGTGCTCTTCCTGGACGGGAAGGAGCACCGGGTCGAAGTGCGCGCCGAGGCTGGCGATGCCACCGTCAAGGTGGGGCTCGAAAACCCCGGAGACGAGCTGGTTGCGCGCGCCGCTCCCGGCGGCTGGACCGTCACCGAGGGCCGGCGGACCGTCGAGGCCGGCGTCACCAGCGAGCGGACCGGAGAACTCGTGGTCCAGATCGCCGGGCACACCTACCGGCTCCAGTCCGGCCGCGGAGCGGTCGGTGGACCGCGCCGGCGCGGCGCGGGAACCGCGGGCGCGGCCGGTGGACGCTCGGAAGTGCGAACCCCAATGCCGGGCAAGGTGGTACGCCTTGTGCGGGAGGAGGGAGAGCAGGTTGCCGCCGGTGACGGCGTGCTGGTTTTCGAGGCGATGAAGATGCAAAACGAGATCCGGGCCCCGGAGAGCGGAGTCATCGCTAACATGAGGGCTACCCGAGGAACTCCAATGGAGGGCGGCGAACTCCTGTTCGTCGTGGAGCCCTTGGAAATTGCGTGACCGATCCCGCTCCGAATCGCCGAATCCGCCGGTTCTGGCTTGTGCTGGCGGGTTCCGCCGCCGCCCTGGTGGTGTCCGCCGGAATGATTCTCTGGGCGGTGTCGAGTCTGGATTCCGCGCGCCTGCTCGGGTTGGTCACCGAACGGCTGAGCGCCAGCCTGGGCCGGCCGGTGGCGGCGAGCGGCTTCGAGGTCTCGTTCACCGAGGGCGAGTTCGTCCTTCGCGGGCTGCAGATCGGGCGGGAGCCCATGGAGATCGGTCCGGCGCCGCCGGCCTTTTCGATCGATCGGGTCCGGGGCCGGCTGAGTTGGCGCTCTTTCCTGCCGGCGCGTCTCCACCTGGAGAGCCTCGACGTGGAGGGCGTGAGGCTTTGGGGTCTCGACGACGGGGGGATCCCACAGCCCGAGTCCGCCCCTCTCGGACCAACCATCGAGGCGGTGGCTACCCGGCTCTCGTTCTCCTCGAACCGGATGTCGGTATCGGGGACCACGATCGGGTACCGGAACCGGCCGACGCCCTGGGAAGTCCGCGCCGACGATGTCGCGTTCAGCCTCCAGACCGGCGAACAAGGTGGAGTGGACGGCGAAATCCGATCGGGTTTGGGAGTACTCCGTCTCTGGGAGCGGCCGGATCTCCCGATGGCGCTGACCGCGGACCTCCGGATTCGGGGGGACGACCTGCATTTCGATTTTCTCGAGCTGCGCTCCGAGCTGCTCGAGGTCCGCTTCGATGGAACGATGGATCTGGCCAACGATCTCGACGGCCGCCTGAGGATGGTCGGAAGCGGGGACGCCGGCGCCCTCGGCCGCTTCCTGTTCGAGTTCGAGGGAGTCGACACCGAGGGCGAGCCCTGGCTGCAGTTCGACGGGACAGCGGGATTTCAGGAAAACGGTCTGGCGATCGACGGCAACTTCGAACTGCCGCAGAGCCGCTTCTACGGTGTTCCCCTCCGTGACTGGACGGGACTTGTGCACTGGGATCCCGAGCGTGTCGAAATCCTCTCCTCGCAAGGAATTGCGGCCGAGGGACCGGCGACGCTCCGCTTGCTCCAGGTGCAGCCCCGGGAGGAGAACCCGGCGGAAATCCTCCTCAGTGTCCGCGATGGAGCCCTGGCGCCCGCGCTCGAGGGCGTCTTCGGAATGCCGACCTCGCTTCGGTCGCAGGTGGCGCTCGATGCAGACCTGCGCCTGCCCTTCGCCGACCCCGGGCTGATGACCGGCACCATTCAGGCGACCGGCCTGATGCCGGACGGCGCCGGACCGGAGGAGCTGCCGATCAGCTTCGAAACGGATCTCCGGATGGATGACACGACGACCGACATCCGTCGCGTCGTCCTCGAGGGAGAGGCGTTTCGCAGCACGATGGAAGGCCGCTACCCCCGTTCCGGCAACGCCAGCATCGCCGGAAGCGCGCTGGCCGGCGAGTCGGCCGAGGCCGACGCCGTCCAGCAGGAGCTGCGTCGCGTCCTCTTCGGGGAGGATCCGGAGACGACCTACTGGGACGTGGCGGGGGCCGGCGCGTTCGAGGGCATCGTCCGCGGGCGGTGGCCCGATCTGGTGCTCGAGGGAGAGGTCGAGGGTCAGATGATGCGCTTCTCCACGATCCACACGGAGACGCTGATAGCGACCGGGAGGATCGAGCGCGACACGATTTTTCTCGACAACCTGAACGCCCGGTTCGGCGGGGGGCGGATCTCCGCCTCGGGCGCGTTCGACCGCGTTGCGGTCGAGTATCCGGACATGGAGTTCGACGCCGATTGGGAGGGGTGGGACGCCCGCGAGATCATCGATTTCCTGGAGTGGGACCTCGAGGCGGACGGAACCACCTCCGGCCGCAGCCATACCGTGCGGCGGGACGAGCGCTATACGGGAGGTGGAAGCGCCCTTGGTTCCGACGGGCACGTCCTGGAACAACCCTTCGATGAGGTGTCCATCACCTGGGAGATGGACGGCGACACGGCCCGGCTCGCCCCGATGAGCGGAGTGTTTCGGGATGGGACCGCGGAAGGCTTCATCGACATTGGTCTCGTGGACTGGGAGATGGAGGGTCTCGTCACGGGGAGCGACTATCCCCTGACCCCCGGTCTGGCGCCCGAGTGGATTTCCATCCGATCCGATTTCCGCCTGGAAGTCGGCGGCGATCTCCTGGTCCCGGAGCTTCTCCTCGACGCGCACGTTCCGAACGCCGCGGTCCTCGGGCTGCCTCTCGGTCCGGGCGACATCACGGGATCCGTTCACGGTGAGGAGTTCGAGGGTAGCGGGGCGCTGGACTCGGGAGCGGCCTCCTTCAGGATGGAAGGGCGGGTTCCGCTCGGCACCGACGGCGCCGGCACCGTCACGATGCGGGGGGTTGACGTTGCGTCCATCCTCTTCGACGCGCCGGATGAGCGGGGGATCTCGATCGTGGTCAGCGGGTCCGGGGACTTCCACATCGAGGATCCGCTCGACGAGTGGATGACCGGCACGGCGACCCTCGAAACTCTCAGAATTACGGAGCCGGGCTTCGTCGCCGAGTCCGGTGGCCCCACGACGGTTCGTCTCGAGGACGCACGGGTCTACGTCGAGGGCCTCCGCCTCCTGCACGCGGACAGCCAACTGGCCGTCGCGGGATCCATCGGGCTGGACGACGAGCTAATCGATCTTTCGCTCCTGGGGCAGACATCGTTGCTGGCCGCCGCGCCATTCGTGCCCTGGCTTTCCGCGGACGGCGAGTTCGACCTGGAGGCGGCGGTGGTCGGCCCGTGGACGGAGCCGGAAGTTCTGGGCGCCGGGACAATCCGAAACGGCTCCTTCCGCGTAGAAGGGTTTCCGCACGCCCTCACCGACGTCGAGGGCACGGTCGATTTCGATCAACGGACGCTCCGGATCGCGGAGGTCATCGGCCGTATGGGTGGCGGCGATGCCGTCGTGTCCGGCTCGATCTCGGTTGAGGACGCGGAGTTCGCCGCCACTGACCTGCGCGTCCAGCTTTCCGACTCCAGCCTGCGCTATCCGAGCGACCTGAGCGCGACAGTGGATGCCGACCTGCGGCTCCTGGGAGACCAGACCGGCCGCCTCCTCACCGGGGAGGTTCGCCTCGATCAGGCGGTCTGGAGCCGCGAGTACGAACTCTTCGCCAGCATCCTCGCGGACGTCAACAGTGTTGCGCGTCCTGGGGAAACCGAGTCGAGCGGGTTTCTGGACGAGTTGCGGATGGACATTCAGGTGGTGACCGATTCTCCCTTCGCGGTCCGGAATTCCATCTTTCAACTGGATGCCGCGGCTGACTTCGGCCTGCGCGGGACGGCCGGTTCACCCGCGGTGCTCGGTCGCGCCGACCTCGTCGGGGGCGAGGTGTACTTCGGTGCGCACCGCTTCCAGATCGCCTCCGGGCGCGCGGACTTCATCGATCCGGAGGGAATCGAACCGGTGTTCGAAATCGAGGCGGAGACCAGCGTCCGCAGCTATCGCGTGCGGCTCGCCGCGTCGGGAACGGCGGAGCAGATCGACGCGAATCTGAGTTCGGAGCCACCCCTGCGCGAGGCTGACATCCTCCGGCTGCTTTCGGGCGCCCCGGAACAGGACCTGCTCACGGCGGCGAGCGACGACGAACTCGCCGCAGCATCGGCGGCGAGCCTGCTGAGCCAACAGCTCAGCAATATGATCGGCCGGCGCGCCGGCCGGGTGTTCGGGATCGACCGCGTGAGCATCGATCCGTTCATGATCGGCCGTTTCAGCAATCCTACCGCCAGGGTCACGCTGGGCAAACAGGTGACCCGGGATCTCAACGTCCGCTACTCCTCGAGCCTGTCGGATGCTGAAGAGTCCATCATCGTGGTCGAGTACACCCCGAGTGGCCCCGTTTCCTGGATCTTCTCGCGGGATCAGGATGGCTCCCTGGGGGTGGACGTCCGCTTTCACCGGAGCTTCTGACAGCCCGTGGCGAAAGCACCCCGCGCGGGTCTCGCGGCGGCGCTCATGCCGGATCTGTTGATTCGCAGGCGCGCGGGGCACTTCCTCCACGGGTTGGCGACCCAAATCGCTACGCGATTTGCTTCGCCTTTTTCTGCGGGGAGGGGAAACCCCTCCCCGCACCCCACCCCCGCGGCGCTTTGCGCCGCGCATGGCCAAGTCCGGAGTTTCGCTGCGGGCGCTGAGGGGCCCGTGGCGAAAGGACCCCGCGCGGGCCTCGCGGCGGCGCTCATGCCGAATCTGTTGATTCGCAGGCGCGCGGGGCACTTCCTCCACGGGTTGGCGACCCAAATCGCTACGCGATTTGCTTCGCCTTTTTCTGCGGGGAGGGGAAACCCGTCCCCGCACCCCACCCCCGCGGGGCGTCGCCCCGCGCATTGCCAATTCCGGAGTCTTGCTGCGGGCGCTGAGGGGTCCGTGGCGAAAGCACCCCACACGGGCCTCGAAGCGGCGCTCATGGCGAATCCGGTGGTCTATGTCCCGCGATCCGGTGAGCGGCGGGATTCCCGGCGCGTTCTTGCGGGTTCGGTGGCCGTCGTCCTCGCGGGCATCCTGTCGGGCGTGCCGGGAGGGCGCCTCGCCGCTGCCCAGAGCACTACCGGTCAGGTGGAGGATCCACTGTCGCAGCGCGTGGACTCGGTCGTCGTCCGCTGGGCGGACGGGAGCACCGAGCCCGTGCCGGAAGAGGTGTCGCGGCTGATTTCGATCCGCCCGGGAACCCGTTTCCGTCCGTTGGTCCTGCGACAGTCCGTAAAGCAGGTCTTCGCGCTCGGGCGCTTCCGCGATGTTCGGGTGCGTTCGGAGGAAGCGCCGGGGGGCGGCCTGCGGCTCGTCTTCGAACTCGACCCGATCCCCAGGATCGCCCGCTTGAGCGTGGACGGCGCCCCCGCGGGTGAGGATCTGAACCTGATCGCCACGCTCGGTCTTGAGATTGGCGAGTCCGTTCCGGGCGACCTGCCGATTCGTGCGGAGGCTGCCGAAAACTGGCTGCGATCGCAGGGCTACCTCAGCGCGGAAGTGAACATCCGGAGCGTTCCCGAGGGTCGGGATGCGCTCCTGGTGGTGGAGGTCACCGCCGGCGAACGCGCCCGCGTGGTTGCGGTCGACGCTTTGGGGGTGGACGACGAACTCGGCCGGAACCTCATCCGTGCGCTCGAGACTTCGCCGGAAGATTCCTGGATCGAGGCGGATGTCACGGCGCGGTTGCCGGAAGTGGAGGCAAGACTCCGGGAGCGCGGCTTTCTCTTTGCCACGGCAACTCTCGACTGGACACCTACCGCCACGGGAGACGTCGAGGTCACTCTGGAGGTGGATCGCGGCCCCGAGGTCACGCTGGAAGTGCAGGGGTTCGGTGACTCGAGTGGAGATGCCCAGAGCGTCGTGGATGGCCTTTCCGGACGGACCCTCACGCTCGACGCGATTGAAGCCGCCAGGCAAGAGCTTCTTGCCGGACTCCGCCGCGAGGGTCGTCGGGACGGCGCCGTGACGCTGGAGAGCGTCGAGAGCCCGGACGGCGAACGCCGGACGTTCGCGTTTTCCGCTGACCCGGGCCCTCGTTATGTCGTCGGCAGCGTCTCGTCGGAGGGTGCGCCCCCCGAGGAGGTGGACGCCGTCGCCGAAGCCCTCACGCCGCTCCGGCCCGGCCGTCCTTACCGCGACGAGGAGTGGAGAGCGTTGACCGACAGTTTGCGCCGGACTCTTCGTCGTCGCGGCTATTTCGAAGCCGAGGTGATGCCGCTGGAGCCCGGACCGCCTGAACCCCTGGACGACGGCCTTTCGCTTGATCTCCGCGTCCGGATCGACCCGGGTCCGGCGGCCTCTGTCGAGGCGGTGCGCTTCGAGGGGAGCGCCGCGTTCAGCGATGCCGAATTGGCCCAGGTGGCTGCCGTCGTGCCGGGGACGCCTTACGTAGCCGAGGAGATCGTGGCCGCGCGCGAAGACCTGGAGACGTTTCATCGGAACCGGGGATACCTCGAGGCGGTGGTGGAGGTCGAGGCTCCCGTTGATCCGGTGACCCACGAGGCGGAGGTCGTCTTCCGGATCCGCGCGGGGAGCTACTTCACGGTCGGCGGCATCATCGTGGCCGGTCTCGATACCACCAGGGATTCCGTGATCCGGTCCCGTCTTCCCTTCGAGGAAGGGGATGCGCTCGGAAGCGGCGATCTCCTCGAGGTGCGGCGGCGTCTCGTGTCCATGGGGATTTTCCGCAGCGTGGACGTGAATCTGCTCGAACCCGAGGAACCGATCAGCGAACGGAACGTGCTGATCCGCGTGGCGGAGGGCCCTCGCACCAGCATCGGGTACGGCGCGGGCTACAGCGAGCGTGAACAGGTTCGAGGAGAGGGAGAATGGACCCGGAACAACCTCTTCGGGATGGGCCACACCCTGAGCCTGTTCGGCCGGTTCTCGCTCAAGGGCACGCGCATGGTGGCAACCTACCGGGGAGCGGAAAGCGTGGAGGGCGAGGTCCCCATCTTCGTGAGCGCGTTCCGTGAGTCGCAGGACCGGGAGAGTCTCGATTTCATCCGCTCGGGTATCGGCGTCCAGGTGACCCGCAGGATCCTCGGGCGAAACGTGTTCCTCCGCTACGACCTGACCACCAGCGAGCTGTTCGATCTGAAGATCAACCCGATCCAGATCGATCGCAACTTCGCGGACAACCTCTGGCTCTCGGCGGTTTCGGCTTCCCTGGTCACGGATACCCGGGACGATCCCGTGGATCCCCGCCGGGGTCGCTTCGGGATCGTGGACGTGGAGTGGTCATCGGCGCTCCTCAGATCCCGGGCGCCGTTCCTGAAGGGCCTGGCGCAGCAGTATCTGTTCTTTCCCGTCGGCGAACAGATCGTGATCGCCGTTGCGGGCAGGCTCGGTCTCGCGTGGACCCTGGGCGCGGATGAGCCGGCCCTGGTCCCGATCACCGAACGGTTCTTCGCCGGGGGAGCCACCAGTCTTCGCGGTTACAAGCTGGACCGGGCCGGGCCGCTGGATCCGAGCGGATACCCGGTCGGCGGCAACATGCTCATCGTGGGGAACATCGAGGTGCGGTTCCCCATCTTCGGAAGTCTCCGTGGCGCCCTGTTCTCGGACCACGGCGGGGTCTACAGCGAGGTGACTTCCTTCCGCCTGCCGGACCTGGGGCACAACCTCGGCGCCGGGCTGCGCTGGAACACCCCTCTGGGGCCGCTCCGTTTCGACTACGGAGTCCGGTTGGGCGACATCGGCGACGCCCGGCGGGGGCAGTGGCACTTCACGATCGGCCACGCGTTCTGACCGGGCAGCCTGGTAGCGGACCGGGTCCGCGGAGCCCGGACCCATGTCCGGTGCGTTGTGCACACGACTTCGGGGCACGCTGTGCCAGACTGTTCCGGTGCGCAGTAACGGCCGATCCGCGGAAGTTCCCGGGATGACGTGTTGCCCACCCCGTTCGCGGTGGCCCGCCCGCCTCGTCGTGAGCACGGCTCTCGTGCTTGGCCCCGTCCCGGCAGTTTCGGCAGGCGGTGCCGGGGCGCTCCGGCAGATCGGACCGGGACCGGTCGCCGGGGGAATCGACCGGGTGCTTGCCGTCGTGAATGGCGAACCGATCACCTACTCGGAAGTCCTTGAAGCGATCGCCCTCATGCCGGGGGAAGCGCCGCCCCCCACCATAGAGGAGACCCTGGAGCGCCTCATCGATGCGAGGCTCATGGAGTACGAGGCCCGCCGCTACTTGCAGGAGCCGCCCTCAGAAGCGGAAAGCGAGGCAACCCTCCGGGCCTTGATGGACCGGTTCGCGACCCCGGAGGCGTATCGGGCCACGCTGCGTCGGCTTGGCATCGCCGAGGACTATCTGCGGAAGCGGATCCAGCGGGAGCTGATCGTCGACCGTTACGTGGACCGTCGCTTCCGGCCGCTGGTCCAAGTGGCCCAGCGCGAGGTCGAGGAGTACTACCGGACCGTGTTGCTCCCGGATCTGGACGCCGGTTCGCCCGCAACTTTGGTTGAAGTGGAGAGCCTGATTCGGAATATACTTGGACAGCGCGATCTGAATCGGCGGATTTCCGCTTGGGTGGACGAATTGAAGTCCAGCGCCAGCATCGTGCGATTGCCGCTCTCCGAGCCGCCTCCGTTGGGCTGAGTCTCTCGGCCCCGGCGGGGCGATTCGAAGGTTCCAGTCCGCGGGGAAGGGAACCCTCGGTTGGGGCGTGGCGTTTACTGATTGAGCTCCGCCGGGAGACGGGGTGGTTGGAGTAGTGAGGATGGCACGGTGCGTGCTTATCTCGCTATAGACACAAAATAGGCCAATTAGGAGTTATCTGGAGGGCGTTATGGACCCTACGAGTACGGACTACGAAACCATCGAGTTTGTCGACGAGACGTTCGAGATCGAGGAAGAAGAGGAAGAGTCCACCGAGGAAGAGGCGAACGAGGCAGCAGAGCTCGGCCTCGCCCCTGACACACACCAGACAGGCGATCTGGATTCGATGGGCCTCTATCTGCGGGACACGCACCGGCACCGCCTGCTCACCAAGAACGACGAGCAGCGCTACAGCCGGGCCATGCAGAAGGCGTGGCGTGACATCGAGACTTCCGGAGACCCGTCGAATGAAGACCTCTCCGCGTTCTACAAGAACCGCGAGAAGATGATCGAGGGGAATCTGCGCCTCGTCATCTCCATCGCCAAGCAGTCCCGGGGAAAGGGGCTCCCGCTGGGCGATCTCATTCAGGAAGGCAACATCGGGCTCATGCAGGCGGTTCGCAAGTTCGAGCCCGAGCGGAATCTCAAGTTCTCCACCTACGCGACGTGGTGGATCCGGCAGGCGATCTGGCGCGCTCTTTCCCAAAAGTCCCGCACCATCAAGGTCCCGATCAACAAGCTGGATCTCCATCGCAAGGCTTCCAAGGTCAGGGCGGAACTCGAGCAGCGGTACCGGAACGATCCGGCGCGCCGCGGCAAGCGTCAACTCCCGAGCACCGACGATGTCGCTCGCGAAATCGGTGTTCCGCCGGAGCGGCTGCAGGATGCGCTCCGTTCGGTGCCGCAGATCGACTCGCTCGATGCGCCACTCGTTCCCGATGGGACGCCGCGGATCCAGTTGACTCCCGACCCGGACCAGTTGAATCCGATCGAGGGGGTGACGGACGCCGAGCAACGCCGGCACGTTCGGGATGCCATTTCGGACCTCCCCGACCGGTTGCAGCACGTGCTCAAGCGGCGCTTCGGAATCCTGGGCGGACCCGAGGCGAACCTCGAGGAGATCGGGCGCGAGCTTCACCTCACCCGGGAGCGGGTGCGGCAGCTCGAGGCCGAAGCGCTTCTGCGGCTCCGTCAGGATCCGCGTCTCCGCATCTCCGCCGGTTAAGACAGCGGCGGCCTCCGGCCGGGGGTTCCTCGGTGCCCCAGCGGACGCTTCAGGTGGTGGTGCGGCCGCAGGCACCGGCACTACCCGCCGGAACGATCGGTCCCGCGCGGCGGATACGATGGCGCGATGCGCCTTCCCCTGCCAATTCAACTCACGTTGCAGTGCGTTGCGCTTGCCGCGTTCGCCCTGCTGTCCGCCGGCCGCGTTGACGCCGCGCAATCACGCGAAATCAGCCTCACGACGGCAACCATCGCCGAGATCAACCAGGCGGTGGATGCCGGCGTGCTGACGGCCGAGCGGCTTGTCGAGTTGTGCCTTGCCCGAATCGAGGCCTACGACGACCAGGGACCGCGGATCAACGCCGTCATCTCCGTGAATCCGGGCGCGCGGGAGCGAGCCCGCGAATTGGACGCCGAACGCGAGCGGTCAGGCCGCCGGTCTCCCCTTCACGGAATTCCGGTCCTGCTCAAGGACAACTTCGATACCGCGGACATTCCCACGACCGCGGGATCCTTCCTGCTGCAGGATTCGCGCCCGCCCGATGACGCCTTCGTGGTGCGGAAACTGAGGGAGGCCGGCGCGATCGTGCTGGCGAAGGTGAACCTGAGCGAGTTCGCTTCCGGGGGCGCCATGAGCTCGCTCGGGGGGATCACCCGGAATCCGCACGATCCGGCCCGCACCCCTTCCGGCTCCTCCGGTGGCACCGGGGCGGCCGTAGCCGCCGGATACGGCTTTGTCGGGTTGGGTTCGGACACCGGAGGCTCCATTCGCGGGCCTTCCACCGCGAATGGCCTGGCGGGACTCAAACCGACGCTTGGGCTCCTGAGCCGGGACGGCATCGTGCCCCTGGCGCTTTCCTTTGACACCGGCGGACCCATGGCGCGAAGCGTCTACGACGTCGCCGTCTCCCTGGGAACGATGGTTGGCGTGGATGAAGCGGACGCGGCGACGTCGCGGAGCGCCGGGGAGTTCCACGAGGACTACACGCGATTCCTGGACGCCGACGCCCTGTCCGGGGCGCGTCTTGGCGTGGCGCGGGACTTCATGGGCGTTGACCGCGAGGTGGATTGGGCGATCGAGGCGGGGCTCGATGCGATGCGGGACGCCGGCGCCGAAGTCGTTGACGTCCGGTTCCCGGAGTGGCTCCTGGAGGTCGAAAGCGACTTCTACACGACGGTGCGCTGGCCGGAGTTCCGCCAGCAGATCGGCGAGTACCTGGAGGGCATCGGCGACGGCTATCCGAGGACGCTCGATGAGTTGGTCGATCGCTCCATGGAGCTTCCCTCCCACGGTGACGGGCTTCGTCCCAACCCGGGGCGGTGGAGCCTGTTTCTGCGCGAAAACGCCAGCGGGGAAGTCACGGACTACGCTCACGTCGCGGTGCGCGAACACGCCCTCCCGCTGGTCCGCGCGCTTGTCGAGGGCCTGATGGATCAGGAGGAACTGGACGCGATCGTCTACCCGACCTCACCGACGAGGCCCGCCCTGATCGATCGTCCGCCGGATCTCTACGGACCCTCTCCCGTACGCCTCGCCAACATGAGCGGGTTCCCCGATCTGATCGTGCCCGCCGGGTTCACGGGCGGAGGACTGCCGGTAGGCCTTTCGTTTCTCGGCCGGGCCTTCAGCGAGCCCCGCCTTCTCGCCCTGGGTTATGCCTTCGAGCAGCGGGTGAGGGCCCACCGGGTCCCCGCGCACACTCCCCCCCTGCCCGGGGAACGGTTCACCATTCCTTAACAGCCTGTGGTGAAACCCACGTGAGCGCCGAGACGGGTGAGACGCCCGGCTGACAAGGCGCGTGAGGCCGGAATACCCGGTGTATTTCGGCCGAAACGCAACGATGAGCGCCGCATCGCGCCAGTTCTCCCGGTGGGGGGGCGGTTCAGCCGGGATGGATCGCCCGTCGAACGCCGCGCGGGTTTTGCCACAGGCTGTTGACAGCCCGGGAGCGCGCGACTCAATCCGGTATCCGCAGTACGCCTTCGGCGACCTCGACCGCCTGGCCGCCGACTCGGACCAGTGACGGCTGGCCGCCTTCGCGCTCGACCTCCACGTGGATCGAACTGGGCCGACCCATCTCGTACCCCTGTTCGATCACGAGGCGGACGGGGTCGCGTTTGCCGTTCTTGACCAGTCCGTGCCGGACCAGCCAGGCGCCGAGGGCGCCCGCGGCGCTGCCGGTCGCCGGGTCTTCGGTAACACCGAGTCCGGGCGCGAACATCCGCGCGTGGGCGGCGCTCTCTTCGTCCACACACTGGGTGGAGAAGACCATCATGCAGTCGGAGCCGATTTCCTCGCGGTTGAGCAGCGCCTGTGCCGCCATCGGATCCACTTCGAGTTTCTCGATGCCGCGAAGCGACCGCACGGGCACCATCAACTGCGGGAGGGCGGTCGAAACGACCTGTGCCGGCCGGCCGTCGGGAAGGAGTTCATCGGCTCCGATACCGAGACAGTCGGCGAGGGATGCCCGGTCGGCGAATTCGGCGAAGAAGCGGGGGGGCGCCTGGGTCATCACGACCTGGTCCACCTCACCTCCCGAAACCCGGATATCCACGGGAAGCACTCCGGCGCCGCATTCCTGATGGATTCGGTGGACGCCGGTGCCCAGATCCCTCAGTGTCTCGCCCAGGCCCAGTTCCCCGCGCCGGGCAAGCACGAAGAAGGTGCCTACGACCGGATGTCCCGCAAGCGGCAACTCGGTGTTGGGAGTGAAGATCCGAAGACGGCAAATCGCCTGGACAGCGGTCGGCGGAAGGACGAACGCTGTTTCCGACAGGTTCATTTCCGCCGCGATCCGCTGCATCTCCTCTCCGGACAGCCCTTCGGCCCCGGTCACGATGGCCAGCGGGTTCCCCGCGAATGCACGGCCCGTGAAGACGTCCGCCTGAAGGAACCGGTATTCGCGCACGAACGCCCCGAGTCTATCCGTTAAGGCCCGAAGAGCCGTCCAGGCCGGTCACGACGACGTGTCTGGCGCCCTTGCCGTATCGCCTCTTCCGAGGCGACGTCGTGGGCTCGCTCGTTCCCCGCATGGCCGGAGTGGCCCCGGACCCATTCGAATCGAACCCCGGGCCGCCTGGCGCGTGCGCCGGCCAGACGCCGCCACAGATCGGCGTTCTTCACCGGTCGCCGGCCCGCGGTCCGCCAGCCACGCCGGACCCAGGAAGGGAGCCATTCGGTAATCCCCTTGACCACGTACTGACTGTCACAGAGCACGGTAGCCGGCGTCCCGTCGGGGACCGCTTCCACGGCGTGGATTACAGCGGTGAGCTCCATCCGGTTGTTCGTGGTGTTGGGTTCACCCCCCGAGAGGACCCGTTCCTCTCCGGTTTCCGTCCAGATCACCGCCGCCCATCCTCCCGGCCCGGGGTTGCCGAGGCAGGAGCCGTCGCACGCGATCTGCAACATCGGCTCGTTATCCTACGTAAACCGTCCCTTCGCGCTCCCCGATGTCCTGGATTCACATGGTTTCGCCCGACAGCCCCGAGGGGCAGTCGGGCCGGCTTGGCGCCACGTACCGCCGGCACCGGCGCCCCGACGGGCTGGTGGACAACATCCTGCGGGTTTCCAGCCTGAACCCGGAGGCGCTGGAGCACCATCTGTCGCTCTATGAGCATCTGATGCGTGGGGAATCGGGCCTCAGCCTTGCCGAGCGGGAGCTGATCGCCGTCGCCGTCTCCGTGGTCAACGACTGCCACTATTGAATCGAGCATCACCGGAGAGGTCTTCTCCGGCTCACCCGGGATCCGGGAATGGTGGACACGCTACGCCGCGATCCGGACGGGTGTTCGCTCTCACCCCGCCGCCGGGCGCTTGTCGACTACGCCGTCAAGCTGGCCCGGACCCCGGGGAGCGTCGTCGAGCAGGATCTCGAGCCGCTGCGACGCGCCGGACTGATGGATCGCGACATCCACGACGCCTGTGCAGTGGCCTCCTACTTTTGCTTCGTGAACCGCATGGCGAACGGCCTGGGCGTGGAACTGGAGGAAAAGGACCCCGGGCGGTAACCCGGTCCGCGGCTCGTCCAGGCCGGACCGGCGGGACCGTGAGAGCGAGCAACGACGCGCCGTGCCTGGAGGCCCGCGTTCCCGGGGAGTCTGCGCCGCATCCCGCGGCGCCGGCTCCTATGGGCGGCCGGGGCTTTCCTGGACCGCCGCGTCGAGGCGTTCGAGTTTCTCGTAGAGGGCCGGCAGCCGGCCCTTCAGATCCTCGTAGGTGGCCGTGACCTCGCGGGATCCCTCGCGATCCCCGAAAAAGCCGGGAGCCGCCATCCGCGCTTCCAGGCTCTCGACGGCGGCCTCGGTGTCCGCGATCGCCTCGAATACCTCGCGCCATTCGCGCCGCAACTGGCGCAAACGATTCTTCCCCGGCGGCCGGCGCCCGTCGGCTTTGTCCCGCCGCTTCGCGCTTCGCTTCGGTCGTTTCGCCGCGTGCGCGGTACCGGGTTCGGGCGCTGGAGGGCGTCCCGCCGCGGGTTCCGGGGGGCGGATTCTCGCCAGGTAGTCCGAATAGTTGCCCCAGTAAGGAGCCGCTCCGCCACCGCCGATGGCGGCGACGCGCGTGGCCAGGGCGTCCATGAAGTACCGGTCGTGGGCCACGAAGACGATCGTGCCCTGATAGTTCGAAAGAGCGTTCAGGAGTGCCGCCTTCGCATCCAGATCGAGATGGTTGGTGGGCTCGTCGAGAAGGAGGAGGTTCGCGGGCCGGAGGAACAGACGAGCCAACGCCAGCCGGCTGCGTTCGCCGCCGGACAGCACCGCCGTCTTCTTCTCCACGGTTTCTCCCGAAAACAGGAACGCACCCAGAATGTTGCGGACTTCCGCGAGCATGGCGAGCGGCGCCGCATCGGCCATGGTTTCGCGCACCGTCCGCGTGGGATCGAGATCGTGCCGGTCCGGCCCGTAGTAGGCGATCCGGACGTTGTGACCGAGCTCCCGGCTGCCGGAATCCAGGGATTCCTCGCCGGCCATCAGCCGGATGAGGGTGGACTTCCCGGCGCCGTTCGCCCCGACGAGCGCGAGGCGCTGGCCGCGCTCCACGACCAGGTCCACATCGCGGAAGACCTCGTTGTCGCCGAAGGCTTTGGAGACGCCGGTGAGCGTGACCAGAACCCGTCCGGAGCGCGGTGGATGCGGCAGCCGCAGCGCCACCCGCCGGGGCTCGGGCGGCGCGTCGATCCGCTCGATCTTTTCCAGCATTCGAACCCGGCTCTGAACCTGCCGCGCCCGGCTGGCCTGGTAGCGGAACCGGTTGATGAATCGCTCGGTTCGCTCGATCTCGGCGGCCTGCTCGGCGGCCCGCTTCCGCAGGTCGGCGATCTCGGCGGCCCGCTGTACTTCGTATCGGCTGTAGGTGCCCGGGTAGTTCCCCAGGCGTCCCATCCCAATCTCGGTAATCCGGGTCACCACGGAGTCGAGGAAATACCGGTCATGCGCCACCACCACCAGGCCTCCCCGGTGCCGGGCGAGGAACCCGAGCAGCCAGCTTCGGGCTTCGATGTCCAGGTAGTTCGTCGGTTCGTCCAGCAGGATGAGGTCGTTGGCCTCGACGAGCAGCTTGGCGAGCGCGATACGCATCTGCCAGCCCTGGCTGAAGGTTGCTACGGGACGATCGTGATCCTCGGCCGCGAATCCCAAACCGGACAGGACCTCGCTGATGCGGATGTCCATTTCGTACCCGCCCCGGCGCTGCCACTCCTCTTCCAGTTCTCCGTAGCGGGTGACGAGTTCCGGTTGCTCGGGCGTCTCCGCGAGCTGTTCCGCCACGGTTTCCTGTTCACGGCGCAGGCGGAGCAGGCGGGCGAAGGCCGTGCGCACCTCGTCAAAGACGGTCCGATTCTCGAGTCTCAGCCCCTCCTGGGGCAGGTAGCCGACGCGTTTCCGCTTGGCCAGGACGACCTTGCCGGAGTCGGGAGGAACCTGGCCCGCGAGAATCCTCAAGAGAGTGGTCTTGCCGGACCCGTTGGGCCCGACCAGGCCGACGCGGTCCCCCTCGCCGACCCGCCAGGACACCTCGCGGAGCAACACCTGTTCTCCGAAGGCCTTCGAGGCTTCGACGAGCTGGATCATGGTTTCCCGCGCGGAACCGTATCGCGGGGGACGGCCCGCTCCCGCTCGCCCGGGTCCCGCGTGGAGGAGGCCCCACCGATCTGAAATCGCGTGCTTTGGTCATAATGGGGAGTCCATGATTCGGTCCGTCCCGCCGCGCCTCCGGCGGCTCCTGCCGCTCGCGGCCGCCGTCCTCCTGTCTTCGGTCGGAGCCCAGACGCCGGAACAGGCAGCGGATGCCGGAATGAGCCGCGGGGTGGCACTGCTCGAGCAGTTTCGGTTCTCGGATGCGGCCGCCGAGTTCTCGCGGGTCGTGGAGCTTCGACCCGAGTCGGCCGCCGCCCATGTGAATCTTGGAATCGCCTGGTTCAACGAGCGCGACTTCGCGGCCGCTCGAGCTTCCTTCGCCCGAGCCCTCGATCTCGATCCCGACGGGCTGCACGCGCTCTACAACCTGGGTCTTGTCGAGAAACTCGAAGGAAACACCGAAGCCGCGCTTACCGCGTTCCGGCGAGTCGCCGAAGCCGACCCTGACGATGCGATGACGCAGTACTACCTGGGTGCCGCCTACGCGGCGGCCGGCCGTCTCGAGGAGGCTGAGACGGCGCTGCGCACCGCCATCCAGCTCCAGCCGGAGCACGAATCCGCGCACTTCAGCCTGGGCAACGTGCTCGTGCGTGCCGGTCGCCGGGAAGAGGGCCGTGCCCAGTTGATGCGGTTTCAGGAACTGAAGAACAGCTTCTCCGGAGGCGGGGTTTCGGCGGGGCTCCAGTACACCGAGCTCGGGCCCTACGCGGAGGCGGTCGAAGAGCGTCCGGCGCCCTTGCACGGAAGCCAGGACGAACCTCCAGTGACGGGGCAGGTCCGCTTCTCGGAGACCACGGCGGACTGGAACCTGGTGCTGCCCCCGGCGGAAGCAGCGCCCGATCCTCCCGCGACCCTCAGAACGGAGGACTACTCGGCCGAATGGGTGGCGGCGAACCTGCTGCCCCACCTCGGCTCGGGCGTGGCGGTCCGCGATCTGGATGCGGACGGCCGGCCGGAAATCCTCTTCGTGCGGAACGGGACCGTGGCCGTCTTTCGGAACACGGGAGACGGCTTCGAGCCGTGGGAGGACTCGGGACTCGAAGCGGGTGGCGCGGTCAGCGTGACAGTGGGTGATGTGGACCTCGATGGAGATCCGGACGTCTACGTCGCCGGCGTGGGGCCCAACGCGCTGTTCCTCAACCGGTCAGGGGAAGGCGGGCCGCTCTTCGGCTTGTCGGAAGCCTCTGGAGCCGAGGATGACGACATCTCGGTGGGCGCCACCTTCGCCGATTTCGATCACGACGGAGACCTCGACATCCAGGTCTCCAACTACGCTCCGGTCTCCCTCGCGGCGTTCGATTCCCTCCCCGAGGTGTTCCGGGTTCCCGACGATCTTCCGGGGGCCCCGAACCGCCTCTATCGGAACAACGGGGACGGGAGTTTCACGGATGTGGCCGTCGAGACCCGGACCGACGGCGCGGCGCGGCGCAGCCTCTTTTCGCTGTTCTCCGACTGGGATGACGACCGGGACGTGGACTTCCTGGTGGTGAATGACGGCAGTCCGGTCCAGGTCTTTTCGAACGATCGCATCGGAACGTTCACCGAGAGCTCGGCGGCGTGGGGCGTCGAGACGGCGACGCGGATGCGGGGCGCCGCGGCTGCCGACTACGACCGGGACGGCTTCTTTGACCTGCTGCTCTCCGCCCAGGGCGGCGCGCTGAACATGTTGCTTCGGGGATCCGGACCCGACGGGTTTTCTCCGGACATCGGGTCCCCGTTCCTGCTGCGCGCCGGCGTTCCCGGGGCTCGCTACGGGGTCTCCTTCCTCGACGCCGACCACGACATGGACCTGGATCTCCTGATGGTCACCTCCGAGGCGGGCGGGCCTCTCTCCGTCTATGAGAACTCCCCCGCCGGGTTTTCGCGCGGCGGAACGGTCGGCGCGGGGCTCGACCCCGGCGAAGAGCCGCGGGCGCTCGCGACCGGAGATCTGGACGGGGACGGCGACCTCGACGCCGTGGTCGGCACCACGCGCGGCCGCGTCTTTGCCTTCCGGAACGACCAGACGGGCGCCGGGAACTGGATGGCGGTCCGCCCCCGCGGCCTCCGCAGCAATCTGGACGGGGTTGGCGCCAAGATCGAGGTCCGGGTTTCCGGGGTCAGCCAGCGCCGTCAGGTGCGGACCACTTCGGGGTATCTCTCGCAGAGCGATCTACCCGTGCACTTCGGGCTGGGCGGAGCGCTGGCGGCCGACTACGTTCGATTCCTCTGGCCGGGAGGGGTGAAGCAGGTCGAGTTGGACGTGCCGGCGCAGGCCGTGGCGTCCGTCGAGGAACTGAACCGGAAGGGCACGTCCTGCCCCGTCCTCTACGCGTGGGACGGGCAGCGGATCCGCTTTGTGACCGATTTCCTGGGCGGCAGCGCGCTCGGCAACCTCCTGGCCCCCGATACGTACAACTTTCCGGATACCGCCGAAGTCGTGAAGATGGAAGCGTTTCCCCTGGTTCCGAGGAACGGGGCTTACGAGATGCGGTGGGTGAACCAGCTCGAAGAGGTCATCTTCTACGACCGGGCGGCGCTGTGGGTGATGGACCACCCGGAGGATGTGGACGTCTTTCCGCGGGAACGCCTGATGCCTGGCCCGCCGTATCCCGACCCGGGACTGATCGCGGTCCGGAACCGGCGGGCTCCGTCCCACGCGACCTCCACGACCGCGGCGGGCGCTCAGGACGTGACCGCGGAGCTCGCGCGAGTGGACCGGGACTATGTGGACGACTTCGCCCTCCTTCCCTTCAAGGGATACGCGGAGCCCCACGACCTGACCCTCACTTTTGACGGGATACGGGCCGGGGTACCGCAGGTCCTGCTGCTCTATGGGTGGGTGGACTATGCGGACTCGAGTTCCAACCTCGCCGCTTCCCAGGCGGGTGTCCAGGTCCAGCCGCCGCTTCTGGAGATCGCGGACGGCGACGGGTTCCGGATCGCGGCTGCCCGGATGGGGTTTCCGGCGGGCCTGCCCAAGACGATGGTGGTGCCGCTTCGGGATATCGAGGTCGAGAGCGGGCGTCCCCTGCGGATCCGGACGAACATGCGGATCTACTGGGACCGGATCGAAATCGCCGAGGTCGCCGATGCCCCGGTCCAGGAGTGGCGGCTGGACGCTGAGACCGCAGAAATGGGATTTGCGGGGTATCCCGAACCGCATCGTCCGCGCGGCATCCCGCCGACGGAATACCGCTACGAAACGCGTGCGCCCCGGGACATCTGGGGCGCGCACGAGGGGGACTACACCCGCTACGGGGACGTGCTGCCGCTTCTGGATGAGATCGACGACCGCTACGTCATCGCCCGGCACGGCGATGAGCTGTCACTCCGCTTCGACGCGCGCCAAATCCCGGCGCCGGCTCCCGGAACCCGCCGTTCCTTCTTTGCCTTCGCCGACGGTTTCGGGAAGGACATGGACCTGAACTCCGCCCGGCCCCACACGATCGATCCGCTGCCCTTCCACGGGATGCCGAGCTATCCGTATCCCGAGGGCGCCTACCCGGATTCCGAAGAGTTGGCGCGTTGGCGCGCCGAGTACAACACCCGCCGAATCGGCCCGGAAGGGCGGCACGGTTTCCTGGAGGATGCCGGGACGCCGGTCGAGACTACCGGCGCCTCTGCTCCCTCCGCTGGCGTCAGCCGGGAGCGGCAGCGCTGAGCCGGTTATGCCAAGGGACATCCTCCGCGCCGAGCTCTACCGGCTGCTCTTCGACGATCAGCAGGGAGCGGCCGCGTTTCTCGCGCCGCGAATGCTCGCGGATCCGCAGTCGCTCACCCCGGAGGTTCGCTGGTGCCTGATCTACCTCCTGCGCGGGATCCGCTCGGTAGCGGCGAGCAGCCGCCTCCTGGAGCCGGATTCGGTGCTTCACCTGGTGGCGCATACAGTTGAAGCAGCGCGCCGGGCGACGGCCAGCGTCGACTCCCACTGGTTCGAGATCGCGAGGGATCTGCCCGGCCATTGGCTGCGGCGGTACGAACGCGGGGACGTCCGCTACTCGCTGGACGAACTTCGCTACCTGAACGTCCTGCTCGCCCGGTTGTGGTTCGTGGAACGGCAGCGGATCGCCTTCATGGATCCGCCGCTGCTGCCCCGCTACCTTCGGGTAGAGAGGGAGCAGCCGAGGCGGCGTCCGGCGTAACCCGGAAAGCGCTCCGCGCTCGCGGACGAAGCGCGCTGGGCGCCGGCCGCCTCAGCGGGAAGTTGGAAGAACGGCTAGAAGCCGCCTTCGCAGACCCCGTCCTCGATGTCGAGAATCATGTCCTCGACGTCCGCCGCCCGCGAGTCACCCCGCGCCAGTCGCATGAAGGCGTTGAAATACCGCGCCGCGGTGTTGCACTGGCCGCTGTTGAAGGCGATCACGCCCAGCGAGTAGTTCGCGTCCCGGGCGTTCGGGTTGTTGGGATCCGCGGCGAGCGCCGCGCCGTAGTGGCGCATCATGCCGCTCTCGTCGGTGTTCCGTCCCGCGATGAACCCGAGCATCCAGTGGGTGTCAGTGGCGTACTGCCCCTCCGGCTCCCGCTCGATGTACGCATTCAAACGCTCGGCGGCCGCAGCGAACTCCTGGGCGTTGTAGGCGAGCTGGCCAGCGAGGAAGAGGACCTGGGGCAACTGCGGGATATCCGGGTTCAGGGCAATCACGGCCGCGAACGATTCCTCGGCACCTGTGTCGTCGTCCTCCTGGAGCAGTGCAAACCCGAGCCGGAAGTGGGCTTCTGCGTCGGACGGGTCAGCTTCGGCTACCTCACGAAGCAGGGGAATCGCCGCCGCCCGGTCACCCATCTCGAGGCGGGTGATCGCGACCGTACGCCGCGCCATGCTGATCTGCTCGCCGAGCTGGGCGGCCATCTCCGGATTCGCGCGCGCGGCGTCGAGGAATTCCTCGAAGGAACTGATCGCCTCGGCGGTGTTTCCTTTCGCCTGGTTGGCGAAGCCGAGGAAGAGATGGCCTTGGAGAAAGTCGGGATTGGCGGCGATGACTGCCGGACAGGCGGTGAGGGTGGTGTCCCAGGCGCCGGACTGCGCCGACTCCAGGCACTGCTGCTGGTTCTGGTAGTTGATGGTCGTGTGGGCGTACTCCACGTTCTGCTGGTAGAACTCCCACGAGGGGTGGCTCTCGTCATGAGTCGAGAGCAGCGGCTCGCATTTCGCGATCACGTCTGCCCAGACCTGGCTCTCGATGGCCGCCTCGCAAACCTCGTCCGGGTCCTCCTGAAGGAACGGAGACGCGGAGGGGGCGGAAAATGCGAGAGCCGGAAGAGCGAGCGTTGCAACGAGCAGAAGCGGGAGTCCGATGTTGCTCCGGAGTGACATGACAGAACCTCCTCGAGGGCGGGTAGGGCGCTGAGGCCGGCGACAGCCAGCTACACCCCCATGTACCCCGTCCCCACTATTGGAACGAGGCAGCCTAGCACAGCCAACAGATGCGGGTGCAAAGGGAAACACAAAGATGGAATAGCGATTGGACACTGCCGATTCGCCGCTCGTGAGGAGCGCCCTTCGGCGGAATCCGCAGGACCGCCGGGCTCAGCCGCCCTCGCAGCCGCCTTCCGCGATCGACGCCAGAATCTCTGTCACCTGGGCGGCGTTCGCATGATCGGGAGCCAGCTCCATGAACGCCTGGTAGTACTGCTCGGCGTTCCCGCAATCGTCACGGTTGTAGAAGATGGTTCCCAGGGCGAAATTGGCGTCGGCGGCGCGCGCGTCTCCGGCAGCCGATCCGGACAGGAAACCCTGGTAGTGGGTAACGGCCCGATCCTCGTCCGTGCCCTGGAGCGCCTGCGCCAGCATGTAGTGGGCATCCGGAGCGCCCTGTTGCGGGGATGTCGCCAGAAAAGCGGTCAGCCGCGTGTCGGCCCTGGCGTAGTCGCCCGCGTTGTAGTTGAGTTGCCCCGCGAGGAAGAGAACCGGAGCCCTGATCGCGCCTGGCGGATTGTTGTCGAGTACGACCGTCAGTGCGCGCTCGGCGCCCTGCTCTTCACCGGTGGCCAAGAGCGCGCGCCCAAGGCGGAAGTGCACCTCCACGTCGGTCCCGTTCGCTCTTGAGGCCGCCTGCAGGAGGGGAATGGCGTCCTGCAGCGCGCCGGCTCGGGCGTAGGCGATGCCGCCGGAGCGCTGCGCGGTGGCTATCTGGTCCGAGAGCTGCGACGCCGCTTCGGAGTTTCCCTGGACACCGTTGAGGAATGCCGAGAAGCTGACCGCGGTGTTCGCCCAGTCCTGTTTCGTCTGGTGGGCGATGCCGAGGAAGTAGTTCATGATGAATGCCCCGGGGTTCGCGTCAATTGCCATCTGGCAGTACGCGATCACGCTGTCCCACTGCTGCGCTTCGAATGCCGGTTGGCATTGCAGGCTGTACGCGTAGTTCACGGTCTGCGCCCAGTGCGCGTAGTACGGGTGGTCTTCGGGCAATACCTCGAGTACCTCGGGGCAGGCGGCGAGGACCTGTTCGTAGTTGGCGCTGTCCACCGCCTGCAAGCAGGCGGCGGCCTTCTGGGGGTCCACATCCTGGGCCTTCGCCTCCTGGGCGGTTCCCAGGAGAACGCCGAACGCGGCGACTACGGACAGGGCGAGGAATCGGATGGGCATGACAAATGTCTCCTTGACGAACAGGCCGCACGCTCCGGAGCGAACGCCGCCCGGGGGCGGCCACGGCCGGCGGGAAGTTTACGAAACTAGCAGCCTGGGGTGGAACTCGCGTGAGCGCCGAGACGGGTGAGGCGCCCGGCTGACAAGGCGCGTGAGGGAGGAATACCGAGTGTATTTCGACCGAAACGCAACGATGAGCGCCGCAAGGCGGCGCGGTTCAGGCGGGATGGATCGCCCGTCGAACGCCGCGGGGGTTTTGCCACAGGCTGTTCAAGCCGGGATGCATCGCCCGCCGAGCCCCCACCGGGAGAACTGGGCCGCGTGAGTTTCGCCACAGGCTGCTGGCACAGCGTCGGGGAACTGCCCGCTTGTTCTTCGGACTCCGCCAGAGTTTTCTCTCCCGGAGGCGCCTCGCAGGAGCCGAAACCCTCCTCCAGGTAGCGCTGCACATCGGAGGCGCGCTCGTGCTCCGGGGCGATTCTCAGGAAGTCCCGATAGTGGCGGCGGGCTGCATCGCACTCTTCACGATCGGCGGCGATCGTCCCGACAAAGTAGTGGGCAACCGCCGCACGGGCGGTTTCCGGTTCGACCTCGAGGAAGGCGCCGAAGTGCCGGAGCGCGTCATTCTCGGCGCCCTCCGGGTCGGCCGTTCCGGACTCGGTGTTCCGGAGCGCCATGGATCCGGCCATCCAATGGGCGTCCGCGCGAAGCGAACCGCCAGGAGCCGCGTCCAGGTGGGTTCGCGCCGCTTCGTAGTCTCCGGCTTCGTAGTGGAGCTGTCCCAGAAAGAAGTGCGCCTCGCTGATCTGGGGCGCTTCGGCGGACACCACCAGAAAAGCCGCCTCGGCGCCCTGCCGGTCGCCCTCTTCCAGAAGGGCTACCCCCAGGAAAAACGCGACCTCGGCATCCGCGGGATCCGCCTCTGCGGCGTGGCGCAGGAGCGGGAGGCCCCCGGCACGGTCTCCGGCGCGAATCCGCGCGAGCGCCGCACCGCGGACGGCAATCCGGATCTGCTCGGCCAGCTGCGCCTGCCCTTCCGGCTCCGCTTCGGAGGCGGATACGAACGATTCAAATGCCGCGGCGGCCTCGGTCCATTCCTGTCGCTGCTGATGGGCAAGGCCGAGGAAGTAATAGATGCCGTAGGTGTCGGGAAGCGCCTCGATCGCGGCCGCACACCGAGTGACCGCGGTGTCCCAGTCGGACGCCTGGGTGGCCGCCTCGCACTCGCGCGCGGCTTCGGCGCCGTCCTGGAGCGGTAGGGCGGGGGCGTTGGCGGCGGCCAACAACAAGGCGCCAATTCCCCACCGGGCGGCGCTTCGCCGGCGGGGTTCGCTACCGGGCACTGGGCGAGCTGGCGCGCGACTCGCTTCCGGAACCGGAAGAGGAAGTCTTGGCCCCGCTCGCCCGGCCGGTGCTCTTGACCCCATCCCCCTTGTCGGCCTTGTTGCCCGAGCCCGGTTTTTCCGATAATCCGGCCTTTCCGGAAGCACCGTTGCCGTTTGCTCCCTTTTCCCCGCTCTTTCGGGCGTAGTCGGTCACGTACCAACCGCTTCCCAGGAACTGGATGGCCGGGCTGGAGACGATCCGGCGGGCGGCGGCGCCGCAGTGCCGGCACGCATCGAGCGGTTCGTCGCTGATGCGCTGGATTGCCTCGAATACCTGCTCGCACTCGTCACAGCGATATTCGTAGATGGGCATGGGTTCCAGACCTTCGGGGCCGGCAGTGTAACGAAAGGGGCGCGGGCCGGTTTTGCGCGCCCCGGCAGCCTGTGGCAAACCCGCGCGGCGTTCGACGGGCGATCCATCCCGGCTGAACCGCGCCGAGGCGCTCTGCGTTGCGTTTCGGTCGAAATACATCCGGTATTCCTCCCTCACGCGCCTTGTCAGCCGGGCCCCCACCGGGAGAACTGGCCCCACCGGGAGAACTGGGCCTCGCCCCCAGTTCTCCCGGTGGTGGCCTCGGCGCTCACGCGGGTTTCACCACAGGCTGTTACCGCGCCCCTACGAGGCGCTCTAACGCGGCAGAGGGGGCGTGGTCGGCGGAGCCTTGCGGTGTGCGGTCGCCTGCTCGTAGGCGTAGGAGATCCGGAACAACGCGCCTTCCCCGAGTGCGTTCCCCAGGAGCTGAAGCCCCCCGGGAAGTCCCGCCGGAGTGAAGCCCATGGGAACCGTGACCGCCGGAAAGCCGGTGGGCGGAGAGAGCTGGTACGAGTTGTTCCCGTCCGGCGTGGTCAGGTCGCCCAGCAGGCGCGGCGGGTTGCTCCAGGTGGGATAGGCGAGCGCGTCGAGGTCCTGGTCCTCGAACCGGCCCCGGACCTCCGCCCGCAGTTCCCCGGCCCGCTCGTTGGCTTCCGTACAGACTTCCTCCGGCTCGGCCTCCACTTCGAGTGCGGTCTCGAGGCGGGGCCGGATCGACGGATGGAAGTCGCCGCCCTCGATCAGGTCGTGGAGGGTCGTTACCGGAGCGTCCGGTCCGAGGCTTTCCAGATAGGCCTCGAGCTGCGCGCGGAATGGATTGCACCAAAGAGACCTCTCGGCCTCGAGAGCCTCGATGCGCACCGGGTCCACGATCACTGCCCCCAACTCGCCGAGGTCGGCGAGGGCCGCCTCGAACAGCGCCGAGATTTCGGCATCCGCGGTTTCGGTATCGCTGAGCTGGCGAACCACGCCAATGCGGAAATCCGTCAGGGGCCCGGCGTCGAGGTACCGGAGATAGTCGGCCTCGCGCTCGAATCCTTCGGTCGCCTCGTCAGCCGGGTCCGGACCGGCCAGCACGTCGAAGACCCGTACTGCGTCTTCGACGGTGCGCGCCATGGGGCCGCCGATGTCCCGGAACAGGTTCAACGGCACGATCCCGTCCCGGCTGGTGAGGCCCATCGTGGACCGGATGCCGAAGAGGGCATTGTGAGAGGAAGGTCCCCGGATGGAGTTTCCAGTGTCCGTTCCGAGTCCGGCGGCCCCGAAGCTGGCCGCCACGGCAGCCCCGGTCCCGCCGGAGGATCCCGCGGGTACGCGATAGGGGTCGTAAGGATTCCGGACGTGGCCGGGAATGATCGAGCCAAGGCTCTCGTACGCGCTGAAGGCGAATTCGGCCATGTGGGACTTGGCGAGAACGATGGCTCCCGCTTCCCGGATCCTCTGGACCTGGAAGGCGTCGTCCGGCGGAATCGAACCCTTCAGCGACGCCGATCCGGCAGTCGTGGGGAGGTCCGCGGTGTCGTAGTTGTCCTTCACGATCATCGGGACGCACTCGAGTGGCCGATCCGGGTCGAGCCCTGAACCGGCGAGACGTTCGTCGGCTTCCAGGGCGCGATCCATCGCCTGGGGGTTGATCGTCACGATGGCGTGCAGGGCCGGCCCCTGGCGGTCGTACGCTTCGATGCGCGTTAGGTACGCCGTAACCAGCTCGGCGCAGGTGAAGTCGCCGTTTTGGAGGCCCTGATGGATCCCCGCAATGTCGAGTTCCACGACCTCGGGGCCGGGCGGGGGTTCTTGCCCCGGAGCCTCGCACCCCGCTGCCGCACATGACACGAGAAGCGCCAGTGCGATCCTGTTTCTCTTGTCCAAAGTCCCCGCTGTACCAACCATGATCCGATTCTATGCGCCCTGCTTCGGGCGGGAGGGGAAGCCGGGCTCGGCAGCGGACGGGTTGCGAGAGCGCCGGCGGAATCGAAAACCGCGGGACGCCGGATGCAGTTCCCCGGATTGCTTCGTTACAATGCCGCTCCCCATGACGTTCAGCGAGAAGGCCCGGTCGCGCCACGCTCGGCAACGGCTGTGGCGATGGCGATTTTGCACTAGGCCGGGCTGGTCTCGCGTCCGTTCGATCCACTGATTGCGGCGGGAGGCGGCCCGACCCGGGACGCCTCCGGACGACGGCGCGAGAGGGCGCTTCAGAGCGCCCGCCAAGGCTTCGAGGTTCCCGGTTCGGGACGCGCTGACCGTCACTCACCCACCAAGGAGCCACTCCCGTGATCGCCCCACTCCTCGAAACCCTGCTCTCCGGCGAGGCCGCCGATTCCGGCGCTCTGGAGACGGCTCTCCATCGGATCCTCGCCGGTGAGAGCGATGTCGCCCAGACGGCGGGACTGCTCGTCGCTCTCAGGATCAACGAGCCCGACGCATCCACGCTGGCCGCCTGCGCCCGCGCGCTCAGGAGCCACCGGAAGGCCGTCATGTCACAGGTCCGGCCGCTCGTGGACACCTGCGGAACCGGCGGCGACAAGAGCGGCACGTTCAACATCTCGACGGCCTCGGCGCTCGTGGTGGCGGCCGCCGGCGGCGCCGTCGCCAAGCACGGCAACCGCAGCGTGTCGTCCATCACCGGCAGCGCGGACGTGCTGGAGGCCTGCGGAGCGCCGCTCCACCTCGAACCAGGTCAGGCGTCGCGGATTCTGGATTCCACGGGTTTCGTCTTCCTGTTCGCCCCCGCCTTCCATCCGGCCATGGCCCATGTCGGACCCGCGCGCCGCGCGCTCGGGATTCGCACGCTGTTCAATGTCCTCGGACCCCTCGCCAATCCGGCGCTCGCGGAGCGCCAGTTGATCGGCGTCTACGATCCGTCCCTGACGGAGACCGTGGCGGGAGCCCTCGGCGAGCTCGGATCCGCCTCCGCGCTGGTCGTGCACTGCGAGGGGCTGGATGAGATCGGCCTCCACGCTCCGACGAAGGGGCACTCCCTGAAGGACGGGAAGGTGACTCCGGTCGAGATCCGGATCTCCGAGCTTGGGCTCCGCGAGGCCTCGATCGAGGACCTGCGCGGCGGTGGTACGTCGCAGAACGCGGAAATCCTGCGCGCCGTGCTCTCCGGAAAGGACGAGGGGCCGAAGCGGGACGTGGTCGCCGCGAACGCGGGCGCCGCGATCACCGTCGCCGGCCTCGCGCCGGACTTGCAGTCCGGAGTGCAGACTGCACTGGAGGTGCTGGCGTCGGGACGCGCCCTTCGCACGCTGGAGCGCTACGTGGAGACCAGCATGCGCATGACCGGAATGAGTGTGGCGTGACTCAACGGGTACTCGAGCGGCTCGTCCGGTCGGCCGAGGCGAGGGCGGAACGCCTTGCGGCGGGTCCGCCGCCCGGGAGCCCCGAGCGAGATCCGTCGTCCTTCCGAAGCGCGATCGGCGGCCGCGACGCGCTGTCGGTGATCGCGGAGTTCAAGCGGAAGAGTCGGAGCGTGGGAGCGATCCGCGACGACGATCCCGCCAGCCGCGCAGCCGCCTATCGGGAAGCGGGCGCCTCGGCCATTTCGGTGCTCACCGACCCGGACG
>MKWU01001476.1_pt1 | contig 40126 bp, 29 predicted proteins | sample 809101 | NCBI WGS metagenome assembly MKWU01 (sample SAMN05860141, study PRJNA318959) | sponge metagenome | host: Aplysina aerophoba | place: Slovenia: Piran, Adriatic Sea, Gulf of Piran | collected 2013-05-07
CTGGGCGATAATGATGGACAAAAGAGGCGCCGCCGCCAATAACAACTTCGCGGTCGAAAACCTCGCGACCGCGGCCTGAAAATTCATGCCTTCTCGCCATCGCGCAGGTTTTACCATAAGAGAATCGTCCCATGCTCGGCGTCCGCAACCGCCTTCAGGAATTGCAACCGCTTGTCCCGCAAGTAATCGATATACTGTCCAGAAGACCGCGCAAACGCATTTATCGTGTGTCGGCGTGAACGGCCGGGCCATTCGCAAAGCATTTGCCGACTTGCGCGAAAGGGGCGTCAAGCATGCTCCGCATCGTTTTTCCGCAGACGCAACGCGCGGCGCCGTTCGGGGCCTCTCCGTCGTTTTGCCGATTCTGCGCCGGGAACCGGTCGCTTCCGGGGCGGTTTCCACCGCCCGACCTGCCTGGCAGCGGCCAGCCCCGCTCTGGTGTTCTCGACGATCAGTTCGCGCTGGAACTCGTCGAAGGCGGCGGCTATGCGAAAGAACAGGCGCCCTTCCGGCCGGGGGGAAGGGACGCCTGCGGCGCAGGATGACGCTTTCACGCCCGGAATGCGCGCCGGCGGCGCTCCGGATCGACATGCCGCGGCCCTTCAGCCCGAAATGCGCGGGCAATCGCCCATGAACAGCGCGCGAGAGCTTCTTTCAACAGGATTGGAAGCCTGCGTTAAGCCCGCAAGGCTGTGACTTCGGGCCATCTGTATTCACCTAGCGGGGAGAATGCGGCCCCATCGAGAGGGGCAACAATCCATGACCCCACCGACCCGATGGGGAAGATGTTCTTCAACATCGTTGCTGCTTTCGCCGAATTCAAGGCCGACTTCATCAGGATGCGAATCCGCGAGGGCATGGCGATCGCTAGGTCCAAGGGCCGTCTCAAGGGCAAGCAGCCGATGTTCTCGGACCGCCAGTAAAAAAGAGCTCTGCTGGATGCACGCCAGCGGCGACTACACCATATCTTGTGTCAAAACCTTCATGATTTTCTGCGTTTACTTACCCCGGAGCATGAAACTCGCGTGCGGCTGACGGTTGCCGGAACCGGAGAATCCTGTGGCCCATGGATCGAGTGCCGGCGGCCAGGGGAAAGTGTGCCCAAAGCCCGAAAAGAGTTTCAGAGAAAAGCCTAGCGGAGGCACTGAAACTTGCCGGCGATGCTGAATTCAAAGGCCGAACTGAATCCGCGAATGGAAATTTACTTTCTCGAAACCGGAAAAAAGAATACTCAATTCTGAAATGCGCAAATCTGACGTAGAAATTTTTGGAGCCGGCATTTTCGGCCTATCGATCGCATTCGAATGCTTGCGCCGCGGCGCGAGCGCGCGCGTCATAGAAAAGCGAAGAGTCGGCTCCGGCGCAAGCGGCGGCTTTGTCGGAGCATTGTCGCCGCACGCTCCAGACCCCTGGAACGAAAAAAAGCAGTTCCAGCTGAATAGCTTGATTGAATCGGATGCCTTCTGGAAAAATGTCGAGGCATGCGCTGGCGAGAGTTCCGGATACCGCCGCATCGGTCGACTGCAGCCTCTCGCTACGGAACGCGCCATAAATCGCGCGAAGGCCTACGCCGAAAAGTCACGGGAGAACTGGCTGGGCGGCGGAAGCTGGAATCTCGTCGAGGCGGCGGAATTCGGGAGCTGGGCGCCGCATACTCCGACAGGCTGGCTTGTATTCGACTCCCTCTCCGCGCGCATCAATCCCCGACGATCTCTATCCGCGCTCGCGGCGGCAATAGCTAATTTATCCGGCGAAATCGTCGAGGGCGAAACGAATGGCTTCGGCGCAAAATCGACAATATTGGCGACTGGCTGGGAAGGCTTGGCCGATCTTGAGGAACAGCTCGGAATCCGAATTGGCCGCGGCGAAAAAGGCCAGGCGGCGCTGCTCGACCACCGCGCCGAGAACAATCCTCAAATCTACGCCGACGGGCTGCATATCGTTCCCCACGAAGACGGCACTGTCGGCATAGGATCAACCAGCGAACGCGAATTCGAAGATGCCGGTTCGACTGACGAGCGGCTAAATTCACTAATCGCCGCAGCCGCGCAATCGGTTCCTCGCCTTAGGAATGCAACAGTAATTGGCAAATGGGCAAGTGTTCGACCTCGCGCCGATTCTCGTTCGCCGCTGCTGGGGCGCCACCCGAAGCTCGACTCGACCTATGTCGCCAACGGCGGGTTCAAGATCGGCTACGGACTCGCGCCGCGCGTCGCAAAGGTCATGGCCGACCTGGTGCTGGACGGGTTCGAAGGAATCCCCGAATCATTCACGCTTGAACGCAGTGCAATGAATTCGAAACAAGCGGCAGCCTGAATCGAAACGAGCGCGGCAGCTAGCAAGTTGTTGCCTTCGCGCTCATGCATAGGCGACCATCGGCGCCGCGAACCCACGAATCCGCGCCATTTGCGGATTCCCGAATGCAAAAATCAGCGAATTCGTTCGCAAATAGCGGCGCGATCGCGCGGTAGTCGAACAAATGGAATCCGCCGATGAATTCAGCGGTCAGATTTGTCAGCATCAATGCGAGGAGCGGTCCGTGAACAACTAGCGACGGATAGCCTTCCACGGCCCGGCAATATTCCGCATCGTAGTGAATCCGGTGGCCGTTGAATGTCAGCGCCGAAAACCGAAACAGCGCAGATGAATCGAAGGCGCGAGAGACCGACGCCGTTTCGTCGCTCGGCGCGGGCAAAGGTTCGCGCGCCGGCGCATCCTTACGCCGGTAAACCAATGTCTGCCTCTCTTCGAGGACGACTTCGCCGGACTGCGTAAATTCATGGCGCAGCGTAACGAACGCTAGCGGTCCGGAACGGCCGTCTTTTGCTTCGACTGTATCGACGACCGACTTTTTGCATCCGCGCCGACCAATTCTAAGCGGCGCGAATTCCTTTATCCGTCCGCTCGCCCACATGCGCTTGGGCAGGCCGGTATCCGGCAGAAACCCGCCGGTTTTCGGGTGCCCGTCGATGCCGGTGTTCTCGGGGCGAACCGGTTCCCAGAAATAAATGTGGTGCCAGAACGGCGGAAGCGGGTCGGCCGGTCCAGGCGCCGGGCCGTTGCGGCCGAGCAATTCGTGCAGCGCCGCGGCCCGCGATGGATCCATCCGGTCCTCAATCCTGCGAGATACTCCGATAGCAGACTCCATGCCGATGCGTAGCTTCTCGCCTCCGTCGCGGCAACACGAATTTTGAACTCCATCGCCTGGATTTGAAGCGAACGAACGCGTAAACCGGTTCGGCGGCATTGACAATTTCCTTCCGCTCGGCGAATTGCGCGCCTAGCATCTCGCGTGAAAGGACTAGTTGAAATGAAACTTGCGGCAGCAGCATTTGCAATTACGCTATCCACCGGTTCCCTTGCCGCGCAAGAGGCGCCTTGCGGAGGCAACTATGAAGCATGGGTCGGCGGACTAGTCGAAGAAGCCGTGGAGATGGGATTCAATCGAGGCGCCGCTTCGCGATTTTTCGGCTCGGCCGCGCTCGATCCCGATGTCATTCGCCGCGACCGGGCGCAAGGCATATTCAAAAGCACTTTCGTCGATTTCTCGAAAAAGGTCATCCAGCAATACCGCATTAACTACGGCGCCAAATTCTACAAGGAACACAGGCGGAAATTCGACAGGGTCCAAGAGCGATTCGGCGTTCATCCCGGCGTCCTGCTGTCGTTTCTGGCGCTGGAAACCGATTTCGGACAAGTTCAGGGCGATTTCAATACGCTGAATTCGCTCATGACGCTCGCCTACGATTGCCGGCGTCCGGATTTGTTCCGGCCGCATCTGTTCGCTGCTCTTCAGCTCTATCTAAATGGCGATTTCGACCCGGCGACGACCACCGGGGCGTGGGCCGGCGAAATCGGCATGATTCAGATGCTTCCCAGCGACCTTCTCCAGTACGGAACGGATGGCGACGGCGACGGGCGTGTCAGCCTCACGGATTCCGTGTCGGACGCGCTGATGACCGGAGCAAAGGTCCTGATCGAACTCGGATGGGCCGGAGGCGAACCCTGGCTCGTAGAAGTCGAAATTCCCAGGCACATGGATTGGTCGCTGTCCGGGCTAGATACCGAGCTATCCGCGGCCAACTGGCATAGCCTCGGCGTGCGCGCCCGCAACCGCAGCCCGATCGACAGGAATCTCAAAGCCTCGCTTCTGCTTCCCCAAGGCAGGTTCGGCCCGGCATTCCTAGCCTTTCCGAACTATCGGATTTATTTCGAATGGAACCGTTCATTCGTTTACGCGACCACTTCGGCGTTTTTCGCGACGATGTTCGCCGGCGAGCCGATGTACAACCAGAACAATCCCGAGCCGGGGCTGGACAACCAGCAGATGGAAGAGCTGCAGCGGCGGCTCCTTGCGCGCGGCCACGACATAGGCCCCGTCGACGGGATACTCGGCTCCCTTACGCGAGGCGCAGTCCAGAAAGAGCAATTTCGCCTTGGACTTCCGGCCGATTCCTGGCCGACGCCGAAACTGCTGAATCTTTTGCGGTGAATTCGAGGGCGGCGATGAAGACCTCGCCTAGGCGGCCAGAAGCTCGGCGGATCGCAGGTCGACCGATACGATCTGGCTGACGCCCTTCTCCTGCATCGTCACGCCGTAAAGGCGGTCCATTCTTGCCATCGTTGTCGGATGATGGGTTACTATCAGGAATCGCGTCCTGGTCCGGCGGCGGATTTCGTCGAGAAGGTCGCAAAACCTCGATACGTTGGAGTCGTCCAGCGGCGCGTCGACTTCGTCCAGCACGCAAATAGGCGCGGGATTCGCGAGGAAGAACGAAAAAATCAGCGCGATGGCGGTCAGAGACTTCTCGCCGCCCGACAGCAGCGACAGCGAGGCGAAGCGCTTGCCCGGAGGGCGGCAATAGATTTCCAGGCCGGCCGTCAGAGGATCGTCCGAATTCACAAGTTCCAGCCGAGCCTCGCCGCCGCCGAAAAGGAACTTGAACAGGCTGCCGAAGTTGCTGTTCACGGACTCGAACGCCTTTACGATCCTAGATCTGGCATCGTTGTTCAAATCGGCTATTCCCGAACGGATTTTCTCGATTGCCGCTACGAGGTCGTCTTTCTCTCTTGCGAGCTTTTGCGCCTCCTCGCCGATTTCGGCCATGTCCGACTCCGCCCGGAGATTGACCGAGCCGAGCGCGTCGCGCGACCTTTTGAGACGATTGACTTCGATGTCCTGAGCTTCGAGCGAAGGCAGATTTCCGGGATCCAATTCCAGTTCCGCCAGCAGCTTTTCCGGATTCGAACGCCTGTCCTCGACGATCTTCGCCAGCAGGGCATTTGCACTTTCCGCCCCGGCTTCCGCTATCGCTTCCGCTCGGGCTCTTTCCTCTCTCGCCCGCGAATTCTCGCGCTCCATGTCGCGCTCGCGAACCACGGAGCGGCGCAGCTCGTCCTCGGCTTCGCGAAGGGCGTTCGCCGAATGCTTGCTTCGGGCTTCGCATTCCTGGATCATCTCCTGGAGCTTGACGCGATCCTGCCGGAACTTCCCGGGGGCATTCTGCAATTCTTCCAGCTCGGCGTCGGCGCAGCTTTTCTGATCGGATAGTTCTCCGACGCGGCGAGTCGCCGACTCGTGCCGCGAGCGCCAATTCCGCAACTCGATTCCGATTTCGGCGATGCGCTTTTTTCGATCCTTTTCTTCGCGCTGCATGCCGTCATGCGCATAGGTTTTATCGAGCATGTCGGCTCGCGAGGCTTCGACCCTCTTTCTTTCGCTGGCCACGGCTTCTTTTGCAGAGTCGATATCGCTGCAAGCTGTCAGATCGGCTTCGGCTTTTTCCACGGCTGCGGCGGCCGACCGGGTTTCGGCTTTCAATCCTGATCGCGATTCCTCGAGATAGGCGATTCTGTCGCGAATCGAATTCAGCTGCGCCTCGGAGGCGGATAGACGCTTGCCCGAGAGCGCCAGAGCTTCGTCTCGCGCGGCCCTGGCTCCGCGCGCGGCGCGGTCGGCTTCGGAAGCGGTCGCGAGATTGTCCGCATGCTCCCGGTGCTCAAGCCTTGCCTTTTCGCAGTCGGCTTCAAGTTCCGCCCGGTTCCGCCGCAACTCCTCGAGCCGGTTCATAATTCGCAGCCGGTGCGCCGCCGACTGGGATGATTCCGCCGCCGCCAGCGCGAAGCCGTCCCACCGGCACAGGTCGCCTTCGCTAGTAACCAGGCATTGCCCCGGCGACAGCAGGGGCTGCAGTTCACGCAGGTCCTCCCGGTCCACAAGCCCGACGAGGCTCAAGTATCGCTTCAGTGATTGCGGAACATCCGCGAATTCGGACAGCGGCCGAGCCCTTTCGGGCAGATTCGGCAATCGGTCGAGATCGCCAAGCGACCGCCACCCCGACTCGTTCTCTTCGACCGCCTCGGGATACAGTAGATCATCGCCGAACGCGGCGCTGATCGCCGCTTCCGCACCCGCCTTTGCGCGAACCTTGTCGACAATCGGGTCCGTATAGTCGTTGCTCTGGCCAAGCGCCCGCTCCAGTTCCGACTCTTCGCCTTGGCACGCCTTTAGCTTGGCCTCGGATTCGGATAGCCAGGAGCGGGAAGTTGCTTCCCGCTCCTGTGCAACGGCTCGATTAGTTTCCGTCTCCGCCAGCGCCTTTTCAGCTGCTTCGGCTTCGACCGCCGCACTCGCCTGATCCGCAGAAGCCCTTTCGAAGGCTTCGACTATCTCCTTCAATCTCGCGCTTGCCGTCTCGATTTCCGCATTGATTTTCGCTTCTCGCCGTTTCGCCGAGTCAAAAGCATGTCTCGCGTTCTCGAGCACGCGCTTCGCGAGATCGTGCCGGCCAATGAGCTCGGCCGCCTCTTTGCTTCGCCTGTCGAGTTCCGCCTCGCGCCTCCCTAGGGCCGAGGCCGCCGCTTCGGCCGCTTTGCGGGCCTCTTCCAAGCGATCCCGGCTGCCAAGTTCGAGTTTCGAAATCTCGTGAATCTGCTCTTCCAGCTTGGCCGTCATTGCATCGGCATCGCGGCGCAGGCCGACTTCCCGATCGATATCCAGGCAAAGCCGGTCAATTCTCGCCTGGAGCTCCTGTATCGATTGCAGCGCGCGGCTTTCCTGATCCTCCAGCAGCCTCAACTCAACGCGCAGCCTCTGTAGCGAAGCTTCGTCCTCGGACGATTTCATTCTGAGAGGAGGAACCGCTTCTTCTCGCTCCTCGCGAATTCGCTGCGCTTTCAGCGCCTCCTGCTGCCTTTCAGCGGTTTCTTTCGTCAATTCACTTAGTTTGGCCGCCGCGGCCATTCTGGTTTCGTCCGCGTCTTTCCAAAGCAAATAAAGATGAACGCCCTCGGCGCGGCGAAGCTGCGCTCCGAGCTTGCGGTAGCGCGCCGCCTGCTTCGCCTGCCGCGCCAGGCTGGAAAGCTGAACTCGCAGCTGTTCCTGAATATCCTCGACCCGCCGCAGGTTGGCTTCCGCGCCCTCCAGTTTCAGTTCGGCTTCGTGGCGCCTGTATCCCAGCCCGGCAACGCCCGCGGCCTCTTCGAGCACGGCCGATCTCGCTTTGGGCTTCGCATTGACGATTTCATTGATTTGGCCCTGCCTGACGAGGGAGGGCGAACGCGCGCCGCTTGAAGAATCCGCAAACAGAATTTGCACGTCGCGCTGGCGAAGTTCGCGGCCGTTGGCGCGGTAGGTGGATCCGCCGTCCCTGGTAATGCGACGCATAATTTCCAGCTTAGACCGGTTTCCGTCGCCGCCTTGCGGGAATTGGCTGGAATTATCGATTTCGAGCCGAACTTCGGCATAGCTGCGAATCGGCCGCGCTCCCGATCCGGAAAAAATCACGTCTTCCATTCCGTCGCCGCGCATCGCGCTTGGACGGCTCTCTCCCATGACCCAGCGAAAGGCTTCCACGAGATTCGACTTGCCGCAGCCGTTCGGCCCGACGATTCCAGTCAGACAGTCGTCGATCGGCAAATCGACTTGATCGGCGAATCCCTTGAATCCGTTGATCTTTATCCTTTCGAAACGCAAAAGCCTCCCCCGCCTTTAGGCCCCCTTAGGAGATTATTCAGAATCGGCGAAATATACTACTTTATATTGGAAGGAGCAAGTGGTATTTTCGAAATATTGGGGTTAAATGGCGCCTTTAGTAGAAAAGGCAAATTTTCGAATATTCTTGCGGATTCGATTCGCGCCGGCCGTCGCGCTTGCCTAGCGATGCTGCTGGAAAAGCTCGACGGCCACGAACGCTGCATGATCAACTACGACCCTTCGCACGTCCTAATCCAGCAGCTCGACTATCTTGCGTTCACCGACATCTACCGCGAAAGGATCGGCGCATTTCATGTGTAGAACTCAAAATTCAATTCCGACGGGCGGCAGGGCGCGTACTCCGGGTACCAGCCGCGGATGCTGCGCGCCGCGAGGTTTCGCAGCCTAGGCGGCGGCCAGGTGGATTTCGCAGGGGCACTTTCGAATCCGGCGCGGTACGGCTACGACTCCTGGGCCGTGCTTAAGTGGGAGCGCTGCCTGAAATCGCCGGATCAGGGCTCCGCCGAAGACGCCCAGTTCATCGCCGATCGCATAATCGACGTATCCGAGGCGGCATTCGACGATTTCGCCGGAGGCGAGGCCGGCAGGGAGGCGATTAGGCAATTGATGGGATTGAAATCATGACGTTTTATTCAGCGAACCGGATACCGTACGGGATGGTCGGCGGAGGCCGGAACGCCCTGATCGGCTCGGTGCACAGACTCGCGGCCAATTTGGACGGGAATTTCGAACTTGTCGCCGGCGCGCTTTCGTCGGAGCCCGAAAGAGCCAAGGCCTCGGCGGCCGATCTGGGACTAAGCCCCGACCGCGCCTACGCTACATACGAAGACATGGCGAAAGCCGAAAGCGCGAGGCCGGACGGCATCCGGGCCGTCGTGATTTGCACGCCGAACCATGTGCACGCAGGTCCCGCCAAGGCGTTCCTCGAAGCCGGAATTCATGTCATCTGCGACAAGCCGCTGACGGCGACGCTCGAGGATGCCGAGGAGCTGAACGAAGCGGTCAAGGCTTCCGGCAAGGTTTTCGTTCTGACGCACAACTATACCGGCTATCCGATGGTTCGCGAAGCTCGCTCCAGGGTCAGGTCCGGCGAACTCGGCGAAATCCGGGTTGTCCATGTCGAATATCCCCAGGACTGGCTGGCGAAGCCGCTGGAGAACACGGACCACAAGCAGGCGGACTGGCGGACGGATCCGGCGCGGTCCGGACCGGGCGGCTGCGTCGCGGATATCGGCACGCATGCGTTCCATCTAGCGCGTTTCGTATCCGGGCTAAGGGTCGCGCGTCTTGCCGCGGAGCTTTCGTCCTTCGTGCCCGGCCGCGTTCTGGACGACAATGTTCAAGTCATGCTGAAATTCGAGAACGGCGCGAGCGGCATGCTCTGGGCGTCGCAGGTCGCGCCCGGCCACGAAAACGGCCTTCGGCTTCGCATCTACGGCGAAAGGTCCGGACTGGAATGGACGCAGGCGGATCCGAACTATCTCTGGGTCTCGGAACTCGGACAGCCCAGGAAGCTGATCACGCGAGGCGGGCATGGCTCGGGCAGCGAATCGGCCCGATATATCAGGGTTCCGGCCGGTCACCCGGAAGGATACTTGGAGGCCTTCGCGACGATTTATACCGAAGCCGCGGCCGCCGTTCGAGCAAGCGATTCCGGCGAGCCGGCTCCGCGCGAGCTATTGCAGCCAGGAATTGACGACGGGCTGGAAGGAATGAGATTTATCTACGCATGCCTCGAAAGCTCCAAGCGGAATTCGGCGTGGGTCGGCCTCGAGCGCTAGCCGTTGTCCGGTCGCTCGCGATCCCGGACAAGCGGCGAATGCCCGGAAAATTGTTCCCTGGCATGCTCCAATGCGGCACGGCCAATCGCACCGATTTAGACGCATTGACCCCTGCCGCTTCCAGCATCAAAAGCCCAAAGGAGCCGGAAGGCCGCTCGCTGTCAGAGGTTCGCGCTTCGGCTTGGAGTCGGCTTTAGCCGGCTATGGGAACCGCCGCCGATAATCGAAAATCCGCGTTCGCTAGACTTAATTCCTGCCTAACGCTTCTTCTATTTCAATTCGCGTCGGCGGGCTGCAGCCCGTTCTCGTGCAATTTATCGCGGCCGCTCGCGTGGCGAACCTCAGCAATTCCTCTAGCTTTTCGCTCGAGAGCTTGTCGGGCAGGTTCCTGCGGTTCGACATTCCCTGCTCGGCGAGCCAGACCAATGCGGCCCCCATAAACGAATCTCCGGCTCCGACCGTATCGGCAACAGTAATGCCGGGGGCCATTTCCGTTGCGCGTCCAGAGTTCGAAAAGGCGGCGGCGCCGTTCTCGCCGTCCGTTACAAGAACCAGAGCGGCGCCCCGCGTCAATACGCTTGCAGCGAATTCATCCCTGGTCGAGCCAGGAGAAATATAGTCCAGGTCCTCCGCGGAAAGCTTAACGATCGATGCGGCATCGAGAATGGCGCCGATCCTCCGCTCCCACTCCGATCTATTCTTGATCATCTGCGGGCGCACGTTCGGATCGAACGCCAGCATCGCCCTCTTCGATTCGGCGATCGCGAATTCGGCAATGCGGTCAGCGGCGGGCTGGTCTATCAGCGAAATCGATCCGACGGCGATAATCGCGCCTTCGCCAACGTCGAAATCTCCGATGCCGGGTTTGAAGCCGACGGACGGCGTGTCGACATTGTAAAATGCGTAGCGCGGCGAGATCCCCGCAAAGTCGACAAACGCCAGCGTAGTAAGCTTGTCCGAAATTTCGATCAGCTCGTCCCGAACGCCTGCCGAGCGCAGGTCCGAAAGCAGAAGCTCTCCGAAAAAGTCGGTCGAAAGCGCGCCGTGGAAAAAGGACTCTCCGCCCGCCAGCGCCACGGCCTTCGCAATATTGAACGGCGAGCCGCCGGGCATGGCGACATATGCCGCCTCGTCTTCGAACTTCCGCGGCACGAGATCGATCAGAGCTTCGCCGCACACGATGATTTTACTCAAATCATACTCCTTTTGGTAAAGCGAACGCGGCCATGGATTCACGAATTGCGCTCCTTCCGCGCTCGACGAATTCGCAATTCGGCGAAAGGCGCCGATAGCATTCTAACGCATAAATTTTCAATTCGCTTTCAAGATGCCGGTTTCATCAATCGCATTATGCATGCCCGCCGACAATATTCCTATAAGGTTTCCGCAGCGAACAGGCGCCTCGGCGATTAGCGGGAATGGAATTCTCGGCATCTTGTGATAGAGAAGCCCTGCGGCCGATTCCGACGGATCGAATTCAGTCGGGATATGATTCCGGCTTGAACCGAAACAGTAAGGCAAGGATTTCGACGGACTTGCCGCCAAGCCCGCGCAATGCCGCGGCAACCGGAAAGGAACCGAAATGTTCGACGCAGTATCGCGCGAGGGAAGCACTACCGAATTCGATTGGAGAGATCCATTTCTATTGGATTCCCAGCTTTCCGAGGACGAGAGCTTGATTCTCGAATCGGCCCGTTCTTTCGCGGCATCGGAACTCCAGCCGCGCATAAATCGCGCGTATTCCGAGGAGATTTCAGACCCGGAAATTTTTCGCCTGATGGGACGGTACGGCATTCTGGGCGTGAATTTTCCCGAGCGCTTCGGTTGCGCCGGGGCGAGCTACGTGGCCTACGGAATCGTCGCCAGAGAGATCGAGCGCGTCGATTCGGGCTATCGGTCGATGATGAGCGTTCAAACTTCGCTGGTCATGCATCCAATCCTAGCATACGGCACGGACGATCAGCGGCGGAAGTTTCTGCCGAGCCTGGCTTCGGGCGAAACGATTGGATGCTTCGGCCTCACGGAAGCCGAGGCGGGCTCCGACCCGGGCAGCATGAAAACCCGCGCCGAGTGGACGGGGAGCGGATACCGCCTCCATGGCTCCAAGACATGGATTTCAAACTCTCCGATCGCGGACTTGTTCGTCGTATGGGCCAAATCGGAACGGCACGGAGGCGCAATCAAGGGCTTTCTTCTGGAAAAGGGCATGAAAGGGCTTTCGGCGCCCAGAATTTCCGGCAAGCTATCGCTCAGGGCATCCGTAACCGGCGAAATCGTGATGGAAGGCGTTGAAGTCGACGAAAGCGCTATTCTTCCCGACGCCGAAGGTCTCAAGGGGCCTTTCGGCTGCCTGAATCGCGCAAGATACGGAATCGCCTGGGGCGTTATGGGCGCCGCTGAAGCTTGCTGGCACCAGGCGCTGCAATACGGACTCGCCCGAACCCAGTTCAAGCGGCCTTTAGCGCAAACGCAGCTCTACCAGAAAAAGCTCGCAGACATGCAGACCGAAATCGCCCTGGGGCTGCAGGCCGCCCTGAGGGTGGGGCGGCTTATGGACGAAAATCGATTCAAGCCCGAAATGATCTCGCTGATCAAGCGCAACAACAGCGGAAAGGCTCTCGACATCGCGAGATCAGCGCGCGACATGCTCGGCGGCAACGGAATTCAGCTCGAATACCAGGTCATGCGGCACTCGCAGAACCTCGAAACCGTCAATACGTACGAAGGCACCCACGACGTCCATGCTCTGATTCTGGGCCGAGCGCAGACCGGGCTGCAAGCGTTCTGCTGAATCCCGATCGCTTCCGGCGCGGCTTCGGAAAGCGAGCAACTTTCCGAAATGAGCGAGGCGGCGGCAAAGCCTCGCGCAAAATTCCCGATGCGGCATGGCTAGGCCGGCGGGCCGCAACGAGGCGCCAATATGGCTAGTTTGAATTCCGACCCGCTGTGGTGGCACGATGCCGGCTCTCCAGCGGCTCCCGAACCGGAGCCGCTGCCGAAGGATGTCGAATTCCTTGTCGTCGGAGCGGGGCATACGGGATTGTCGGCAAGTCGAACGCTCGCGAAATCGGGCAAAGCCGTCCTGGCCCTTGATGCCGGCGCGCCGTGCTCGGGCGCCAGTTCCCGCAACGGCGGCATGATCGGCGGCGGGCACAGGCTGTCGATCAGGCAGGTCGAAAAGCAATACCCGCCGGACACCGCGATTCCGCTGCTTCGGGAATCCTACATTGATTCATTGGATTTCGCCCTTCAGCTGATGAAGGAGGAGCAAATCGAATGCGACTATGCCGAAACAGGTCGATTTCGCGCATTCTGGCAAAAAAGCGAGTACGACGAAGCGGAAGGCGAACTGGCAAGGCTTCAGGAACTCGTTCCAGTGGACGCCGAGATGCTTCCCCGTTCTCGCCAGAGGGACGAGGTAGGCTCCGACCTCTACGCGGGCGGCATCGTGTACTTTCGGCATGGCGGGCTCAATCCGGCCAAGTGGACGTTCGGCATCAGGGATGCAGCCCGGCGGGCGGGAGCGCTCGTTCAGGGACATACGCGCGTCCATTCAATTCGCAGGCACGGAAGCGGATTCGTCGCGGCGACATCGCGCGGAACCGTTAAAGCGGGGCATGTTCTGATCGCCACGAACGGCTACACGCCGCCTGCGTTTTCGGAACTCAAGCGCCGAACGATCCCCGTGCCTAGCTTCATCGTTGCTACCGAGCCTCTGGGATCGAACAGGATCAAGGACCTGTTTCCGAATGGAAGAATGATCGTCGAAACCAGGGAGCGGCACTGCTACTTCCGCCCGTCGCCCGACGGATCGCGCATTGTCTTCGGCGGTCGCGCCGCCATGGTTCAAGTGCCCGAAGCTTTCGCCCGGCGTGAAATGCGCTGGCTGCTTGCGCAGGTTTTTCCAGATTTGAAGGGAGTCGGACTAACTCACAGCTGGCGCGGCCTGACTTGCTTTACCTTCGGAATGTCGCCGCACATCGGCGAGATAGCAGGCGTTTGGCACGCAATGGGATATTGCGGGAACGGCAACGCGCTAGCTCCGTATCTCGGCCACAAGGCGGCCTTGCGCATGATGGGAGACGCCGAGGGCGAAACCGCTTTCGCCAACACGGAATTCGGAACCAAATGGTGGCATCGCGGCATACCTTGGTTCATGCCCGCAGCCGACGCGCTCTTTAGGATTCGCGACGTGCGCAGCAATATGAGAAATGTGCGCGATCGCCGGATGAGGGCGAATTAGCCCGTCTTCGAAAGGCCAAGTTCCAGTTCCGGCGGAAAGGCGCCCATCGGGCGGGCCTCGCATCGGCGGCAATGCCGCGCGGCCCAGACGCCGCCGGGACGGTCCAGGGAGAGCTTCGCGCGCCGGGAAGAATTCCGCTTTTCATCAGGGAATTATTTTTTCCGCGCGCCCTGTGTCGCGAATATCCCAAGAATACGCGATAGAAGTCGTGAACGAGCGGTCCCGTGAATTTATACGGAGCTTGCTGCCGCCTAGTCGGCGCGAAAGAGATGCCGATAGGCGGCAGGGACAACGGCGCGGCAATCAGGCGCGACGGCTTGAGTCGCCAAGCGGGAATCGGATGCGACCGCCCTTTCAAGTCATTGCTTTCGCTTCCCGCTAATAACATCTATCAGCGGAAGATCGGGCTGCATCTCTTTTAGCGATCAAGCGGTCAACGCATTCATTGAAGGAAGCTTCGAATTCTCAGCGAGGAAAGTGCAAAGCTGTTTCGGATCGCCGCTGCCAAGGCCGGATATTCCCGAGATTTCAATTTCCGGCGGCGATCGTCGGAAAACGCGATACGCTCCGTTAGGAGATTGCGCTGAATTTGCACCTGCTTCTATTGTCCGGACCGCCAAGGTCGGGAAAGAACGTGGCCGGCGCCGCGATCGGCAGAAGATTCGGCGCGGACCATTTCGCGCTTTCCGATCAGCTCAAGATCGATACGCATTCGTTTTACGGTCTGGGCAACGATCTGCCGGTAATGCATTTCGAAAACGTCAAGGACTCGCCGTGCCCGGAATTCGGCGGGCTGACGCCGCGCCAAGCGTATATCGACTATAGCGAAAACTATTTGAAGCCGCGCTTCGGATCCTGTCGACTAGGCGAGATCGCAGTGTCGAGGATCAAGCGAAACATAGGCGAAGGACGATTATCGATATTGTCGGGCGTTGGATTTTTGGACGAAGTTCGGCCGGTAGTTGAAGCAGCCCGATCGGATTGCTGCCTGCATTTGGTCGTCGTTGCCGCGGCGGACGCAGAATTGCCTATCGTCGACAGTCGGGAACGACTGGATTTAAGTAAACTGGGAGTTAGCGAATTCAGCGTAGCCAATGACCGAACCGGCGCCTTCATTGACGAAATCTGCTCTATTGTAAATTCCTTCCGCACCGGTTCAGAATGCATTTGACCGGGACCGAACCGCAATTCGCGCTGGCCGTAAATTCTCGGCGCCGGGCGTAGCGCGCAGGCAAGCGGCGAGCATCTTCGCAATTAAGATCGAACTGCGGACTGCATCCCGGCAAGGTGATCGGCTGCTTGTGCAAATGTGCCGCAACCAAGTCTTTTAGACGGCGGCCAATGATATTGATCGGGGACAGCTAGGCAGCACTTGGTTTTTTCGTTGTTTCATCTCGCCGCGTGCGCGGATGCCGACATTTCGCGAACTACCGCTGCGCGGCGAGGACAATCGTCGCGGCTATTCGCCCTCGCGGGCCAAATTCCGTGCATCAAAAGCCATGATCGCCGACGAATTCTTCCCGATAAGCGGCTTCGATTCGCGCGATCTCGTCATCTGTCAGCGCAGCGAATTCCCTTTCTCGCCCGCGGCGCGAAAGCGTTCCGGCATTTTGCCGGAGGAACCTGAAGAGCAGATCCGACAGGCGATCCGGCATATCGACGATTTGGGTTACGTCGTTCCGAAACGCATCGTACCGACTTTGAAATTCCGCTTCTTTCGGAATGTCCAATTCGATAGTTCGCTGCACGCAGCCGTACAGGAACTCGGTTTGAGGCGTTGCATCGAAAAACCGATAAAAGTCGCCGGTATCGTTCAACACCCGAATATTGCCGCATTCCGTCGTTTCCCACCGGACCAACGGCAGCATGCGTTGCGAATAATCTTCGAGCGCGGCGCGGTAGTCTTCGATCCGGTCCAGAATCGCCGCCGAAACCGGAAACACGAGTCCTGGCGGATTGAAGCCGTGCCGGGCCAGAACGTGGTGAGCCAGATAACGGTGCAGCCGGCCGTTCCCGTCGTCAAAAGGATGGATATAGACAAAGCCGAAGGAGAGAATCGATGCGGCGACTACCGTATCGAGCTGCCGAGTGGATATTCGGTCGAAAGCGGCCAATCCCTCTACAAGCTCCACCAGATCATCCGGTCGAGCGCTGATATGGTCGGGGATTGGTGCGCGCGACTCGCGGTCGTGTTGACCGACAAAGCCGCCTTCGGTCCGCAGACCCAGACGAACAAATCGGTTGTCTCCGATCACGATGCGTTGCAAATGAAGGAGTTCGTCGCGATCGATCGATTGCCGCCCGGCCTGGCCGATAGCGCGGGCCCATCTCTGGATGCGATCCTGGGGAGGATGCTCGCTCTCAATTGCGAAACTCGACTTTGAATCCTTGACAAGCAGAAAGGTGGCCGTGCGCGCGAGTAGATCACGCGGCACGGCGGCAATAGCCTGCTGAGCGCGGGCCGGTAGGTCCGAGGCGATAAAACGCTTCAGTGCTTCGGTGCGGAATACTAGCGGACAAAAAGCCGGCGTGCCGGGAAGATTGTTCCTGACACGGTGCCGCGGGGACTTTTGCGCAGGAATCGCAAATTGCTGGTTCGGATCTACGATTAGCGGGTAAACCCCTCTGTCGGCGTTCGGAAGATCAAGCTTACTTCCTGTCAGCCACTCATAGAGAAACCAAACACGCCGAGAGTAGGTTCCCGTGGGCCGAGCCTTGACCATGTCAACCAGAGGGTTCGGGCCGGTCGCAGCAAACAGGCGTTTTAGGACGGCCAAGTCGAGACCTTCATATTTGAGAGCGAAGGTGAGATGACCTTCCAGGCTTTCGTCCGGTTTGTAGCGCGGTAAATAGATGCGCCAGCCATCCTGCTCCAAGAACCTGTGCCGTTCACCTATGGCACTGAGCCTCCGCGGAAGCGGCACCTGCAAATCGAATGCTCCAATCAGCGCAGAGTATCCCGCCAGAGTCGCTGACACAGGAAGACGCCGCTCCGGAAAAACGGTAGCAGGAGCCAAAAAACGATTCTGAGCAAGAGTATCCATGACTAAATTGTTAGGTTCCGAATTAGCGCAAATTTACGGACCATTCCGTGCAAAATGATAACTACCCATGAAAAATAGTAACTCATGGCCCGTAGAATGAAAAGCAATGCTATTGGTATCCGGGCGTGTGGACCAATTATGGCACGACCGCGTGTCGCAGAAATTGGATCGCTGCTTCACCCGAAATATAAAGATGGCCATGCGATGATTAACCTAAATTTAGACATAAGGGCGGCAAGCCGACAAAACGATTGCGCCATTGCGCGATTCCGGCGGTCAGCGTGCGGCCCTAGGCGCGGAACCGGAGGCTTGTTTTACCAATGCCGGAAAATTTCTAGGTGCTCGAAAAATTTGAAGGTGTTGAAAGTTCCCCCAATGCTTCTCACGCTAATTCCCCCGACTTCGAGCACCGAGAAACACAAGGAGTTGCTCGGATATGCTCAAATGGACATTGCTGATCGTGCGGTCGCACCGACACGGTCAGGTCGCGGACCTCCCCCGTTGCTTGCACTGCAAGCGCGCGGTAGTTTGGACATGTTCCGACAGATTGGGAGGAACCGCCAGTGGCAAGCATCACCATCCGCAATCTCGATGACTACGTGTGGACGCGCCTGCGCGTCCGCGCCGCCGAGCACAGCCGCTCAATGGAAGAGGAGGTGCGTATCATCCTTCGCGAGGCCGTGAGCGACAGCCAGTCCGCCTCCCGGAACCTAGCGGAGTTCACCCGGGAGTGTTTCGCACCCCTTGGCGGGGTCGAGCTTGACCTGCCCCCGCGCGGCCCGATGCGCGAGCCTCCGGATTTCTCCCAATTCTATTGACATCTGGCTTGGTGAATGGATCGGCTCTACTGCGTATACTGTTGTAATTGCAAATGTACCAAGAGTTGGGAGGACGAAACTGGGAGCGCCATATGGGCTATTCAGCTAAGGCGGTAGCCAACTATTTTCTGGCCAGATACGGAAAGGAAGGCATAACGCCGCTAAAGATACAGAAACTTGTGTATCTCGCACATGGATGGAATTTTGCGTTTAGTGATGAACTGCTTGTTGATGACGAATACGCAGAAGCTTGGCAATATGGCCCTGTTTTTCCATCATTGTACCATGAATTCAAACATCTAGGCCGAAAGCCGATCATCTGGCTTGCGACGGAATTAAAACTTGAAAGTTTGTTCGATGACGATTCTGATGTCGCCGTTGAAACACCTAGAATCTCTGGTTCCGACAAGCCAATTTGCGAACTGCTTGATAAAATTTGGGAAGTGTATGGCTCGGCAACAGGTTTGCAACTTTCAGAGGTCACACACCGTCCTGATGCGCCGTGGGATATTACGAGAAAACGCGTTGGCAGCAAGCGAAACGAGAATATAGATAATTTAGTTATCAAGGAATACTACCGGAAAATTGTAAAGGAAAGGAATAGTTAATGGCTGACTTAAGATTCCGTTAAGTAAGAATTCATTAAAGATTAAACTAGTATGTCTGCCGATCAAATTGCGCCAAGCAAACTCGATGCCGAGGCTACGAGATAAACATATGGATGCGAAAACTTGTCTTGTGGCTAGCTGTAATTATTTTGGTTCCTGTTGTTTTTCTGAATGTTTTTGTCCTTTGCTAGCTAATCAATTCAAATAACCAACCTATCGGTTAGATTGTGCTAGCTGTTTCACCGATTGTTTCAATCACGGTCTTTACTATCACATTGTTGTTTGCAGTGTTTAGAAGTTACAAAGATAAAGATTTACCCGAAATTTCAATGGGTGATATTGTGAAATCCGCGACGAATAGTCAATCTGGAAATTAATCGGGTGCATGTACCACGCATATTATATGTTGTTAGGTTATAATACCAATAAAGGAAAATTTTTAGCTACTCGAAAAATATGGAGGCGCTGAAAGTTCCCCTGATGTTTCTCATGCCAATTCCCCTCAGCTTCGAACGCCGAGCGCGCGGATCCGATCCGGGGACTTGGTGACATCCGACCAGACCGCGCCGACCTTCGCCTTGACGGCATCGATGGTATCGAAGACCTGGTTGGCGAAGCGGCGCGATTTCGGGAACTGGAATACGGTCTTAACCGGGTTCAGCTCCGGGCTGTAGGGCGGCAGGCACCGCAGCGCAGCGCCGCCGGGCGACCGGAGAGTTCTTGAAATGCAGTTTTGAGTCGCCATGGCCGAATCAATACAGGAACGAATCAAGTTTGTTCAGAGGCTATCAGGCTAATGGGGCAACCCGAGCCCGTTTCTGAGGATGGAGGAAGAATCGAGGCATCGCGGCGAAGCCGGTAAAGGTCTACAGGTACTCAACCGGATGATCGCCGGACCGATACCGGGTGTAGCGAAACCATGCCGTCGGCAGGTGCGGAGCTTCGAACGACCTGTCGCCGCGGACATAGACCCTGGACCGTACGGTGCTCCCGATGGGACGGGACCGCTTCGGAATTCCGGATCGTGAATTACGAAGTCGATTAGCATGAATTACCTCGGTTGCCCTTCGCTGGCAGGCGGGCCACGGGACTTTGGTATGCTCGTCCGTAATGTTCGCTGCGCAGCGAATTTTGTCAGGATTTCGAATGCCTGCTAGAAGGCATATATTTGCTGCTCAGCAAAATAGGCTAGAACGGTGATGCTTAACTCGGATGCAACGGAAGGACAGCTGCTTGACGGGTTCCTGGAAGCCCTGAGGGAGATCCCCGATGCGCAGGCGGAGGTCAGTGGGACCGAACAGCCGGGCGGGCGCGATCGAGGACATGACGCCCAGGTTGACCTCCGGGTGGGCGGGAAGACGGCCACCCTGCTGATTGAGATGAAGAAGGACGTATATCCCCGTGACGTGCGGCAAGTACTTTGGCAGCTCCACGACTCCGCACGGAGATGGCCGCACCCGGAGGAAAAACGGGAAGCGGCGTTCTTCCTGATCGCCCAATCGATTTCGCCTGGAGCCAAGGAGTTGTTGAGGAACGAGCGGGTCGGCTACTACGACAGCGGCGGCAGCCTGTTTCTGCCCGCCGGCAACATCTACGTGTACGTGGACAAGCCGCCCCCGAAAAGCCTGTCGCGGTCCATCCGTTCCGTGTTTTCGGGCCGTCGTGCGCAAGTGCTGCACGCGGTCCTGCTGCGACATCGCGAGTGGTTCGGAGTGAATGAAATCGCCAACCAAGCCCAGGTGTCGCCCGCGACCGCCTCGCAGGTTCTGATGGAAATGGAGAAGTTCGAATGGGTAGTGTCGCGTGGACAGGGGCCAGGAAAGGAACGCCATCTGCAAGAGCCGGGCGCCTTGCTGGATGCATGGGTGAACCAGCAGGCGGTGATGCGGCCGCTGTCCATGCGGCGCTACTTCGTGCCGTCGGCGCGCGCGGACGGGTTGGCGGAGAAGTTCGCCGAGGTCTGCGTAGAGAGCAAGGCCGAGTACGCGATCACTCACGAGGCGGCAGGGCAACAGTACGCGCCATTTCTGTCAACTGTCTCCCAGGTGCGTTGCCGGCTGCTGGGCGGCTCGGCAGCGGATCGGGCTCTTAGCGCAATGGATGCCAGGTTCGTGGACCAAGGCGCGAACCTTGCGGTCATCGAGGTCAAGTCGCCGAGCGAGTTGCTGTTCCGTGAATTCGTGAACGGGATCTGGCTGGCAAGTGCCGTGCAGGTCTACCTCGACCTAATGCGCGGCGAGGGCCGCGCCAGGGAAATGGCGGACCACCTGCGTCACGACAGGATCGGCTTCTGATGGTGAAGCCCGCGCGTTCGACGGCTACAGCGATCAGTACGCGGTCGAATGCGAGCGGGTCCTCGTAACTCTGCTGCGCGGACTGGGCCCGTGGAAGGAGTCGGTGTTTCTGGTGGGCGGATTGACTCCCAGATACCTGGTAGCGGCTCGGCCGCCGGAATTACCGGCGCACGCTGGCGCGCTCGACGTGGATATCGTTGCGGCGATTTGATCATATGGACGCCTTTAAACTGTTCGGCATTTTTCCTTTCCAAGCAGGTTTATTTTGAAATTTCTTCTTCCCCGTTCTGCGGAAGCGGATCGGTTGTCGGCTGCTGGCTGCGACTAGCGCAGCGGCAGCAGCCCGCATTTCCGGCATGCGGACGAGTTTAGAACAATGCGCCGCCAACGTTTTTACCTGAATCATTCCGGGGCCGGATTCCGGTGGCATGTTGAAGTGACAAGTTGCTGATTCTTCATATCGGGCACGGCGTCGGAAGCCAGTCTGTTTGCGGGAAAACGGCGTCGCCTTAGTTAACCGATCTTCGGCGCTCGGATTCGCGCTTCAGTACCGCGCGGATGTCGATCTCGAGCGCAAGGGCGCATGCGTCCTTGGGGATCCTAGGCCCGCGCAGGCTCAGCGAGGCGCAGAAGCTGCGACCGCGGCAACTGTCCAAGGCAAATTCGGGATTTTTCGATTCCAAACTCGGCTATTCGCATCGGAAATTGAAGCTCCGCCACTAAATCCCGAATGCATCGGCTCTTGCCAAGCGCCGACCGAATACCCAATTACTGTATGCTATGCAAGAAATTAGACCTCTTCATATCAGGCTCTTAGACGTAACCGTAATTTTGGTTTTCCTAGGACTGATGCGCAACCGGAAAACGACAATCGTCGCCGAAGAGCTCGGCGTAACCCAGCCTGCGATCAGCCACGCGCTAAAGCGCCTTCGAACGATTTATCGCGACCCGCTGTTTATTCGAGTGCCCCACGGGCTGGAGCCGACATCGGTCGCGAAAGAGCTCGAGCCGCTGCTCCAAAGCGCTTTGGATACGCTTGCGAAGTCTCTGCGGGAACCAGGCGCGTTCGATCCGTCAAGCAGTTCGGAGCCATTGAGAATCGCGGGATGCGATTTTGTTCTCGGCGAGGTCTTGCCCAAATTCCTCGCTGAAACCTCTGATCTCGCATCTGAAATGCCGATTCGCGCAATTCGGCTCTCGAGCGAGACGGATCTCGCGGAACTCGACGATGATTCAGCAGATCTTGCCCTTGGCTATTTTTGCGATCGTCCTGAACAATACTTCTGCGAAACGCTGTTCGCCGACGAATGCTGCCTGATCGCCGAACCGCGGCACCCGGCGCTCGCGAGCGACGCGTCACCGGAATTTATTGCGGGACAGCCTTTTATCGCAGTCGGCGGAACTTCCCTCTGCGATCGAATTCTCGACGAAGCGCTATCCGGCCTAGGTTTGCGCCGTCATTGCCGAGCGTCCGCTCCGCTTGTCCATCCTGTTGCATCGGCATTGGCGTCTAGTGAATGTCTTGCGGCCGTCCCGATGCGCATAGCCGAAACGCTAAAGTCAAGATACGGCCTGGGCTATAGAAAGCTGCCGTTCGAATCGAATGAAGCGAACGCGATCGCCGCCTGGCATGCCAGGAATGAAAAGAATCCCATGATCGCGTGGGTGCTGCCACATATTCGAGCGTCCTTCGAGTAGGAGAATCGCTCCTGAATGCCTGTTGCGTTGCGGATTGCCGCAAAAACCTTTCCGCGCCGCCGCCGCGAAGGCATTCCGAAATCGATCTGAAGCTCGAACCTGATCCCGGCGGCATCGCGAGCCGTGCCGTCAAAGCAGATGGCGCACGGGATTCTCAACCCGCTTCATCAGTTCCTCGAGAAACTCCGCCGCCGCTTCGACCGGCATGTCCCGTTCCTCGAACTGGAGCGAAAGGCAGAAGACGCCCTCGTTCCGAGCCGCGACGACTAAATGAGGCAGATCGCCCCGCCCGGAAGCGAATGAGGAAAACCGGGTGCCCGTCAAATTCGTTACCGCAATATCCGCCGGCCCCGCGCCCGACGGCTCCACGGCGGTCAGCCTGACCAAATCGGCGTTTCGGCAAACGAATTCCCGCGCGTCAACGCCGAAATCACGGCAGTATACGGAAATGTCGCCTTCCAGAATTCCCGCCGCCCGCAGCGCACCGGCAACGAAAGACGCCCACACGAGGCTGGCGGATAGGCTGAATCCGCCATTGCGGAGAAACTTCAGAAGTTCGTCGAACGCATCGCTTGCCGCGACCGCCGCAAACGAACTCGGAATCGAGACGGCCGCGCTCGATGCCGATTCGACATCCAGCGCGTGAATGGGTTCGGACACGCCTCGTCGAAGCAGCGCGCGCAGGTCGACCCCGAGCTCCGATGCCAGCCGCTTCGCCTTGGGGGAAGCGAGAATTCGGCCCGAGCCGGCGCCGCTCTTCGGAACGCCGGGAACCGCCCCTGCGGCGACGGGAGTCAGATCTTTCTTCCCGGCCGACTCCCGGGCGACGGCTGCCGGCGGCGCCGATTTCGACTCCGCCGGAGACGGCTGCTCGGTCCCGTCAATTCCAGGCTCCGGCGCGCGAGCCGCCGGGCTCGCTTCGTCCGAAATCACCGCGATCAAGTCGCCCACCGGAACATCCGCGCCGGCATCGGCCAGAATTTCGGCAAGCACTCCGGAGCGACCGGCGGGCACTTCCATCGTCGCCTTGTCGGTCTCCACCTCCATGAGCGCCTCGTCGGCCTCGACGGTGTCGCCGATCGATTTCATCCAGGCGACGAGCTTGCCGGAATCCTGGGCCATTCCCAGCTGAGGCATGGTCACCTCATGGCGCATGAAACAACTCCCCGCGCATTGCCCTGCGAGCGCCTTCGGCGACCGCCGCCGGCGTCGGCACCGTCAAATCCTCCAGTTCCGGGGAAAACGGAATAGGAACGTCCATGGCGGCGAATCGCTGCACCGGGGCATCCAGCCAGTAGAACGCTTTTTCCGCGATCCGCGCCGCGATTTCCGCGGACGCGCCGTAGCTTCGGTGCCCCTCGTCGATCACGATCGCGCGGGAAGTTTTCCGCGCCGATGCTAGAATCGTATCTTCGTCCAGAGGCGCGATGGTGCGAGGGTCGATGACCTCGGCGGAGATTCCTTCCCCGGCGAGCAAATCGGCCGCGTCGAGGGCCACCTGGACCATCGACGATGTTCCGACAAGCGTGACATCGCTGCCTTCGCGCCTGATGCAGGCCTCGCCCAGGGCGATCAGATATTCCTCTTCGGGAACCGGCGCCTTTTCCTGATAGCTGAGCTTGTCCTCGAAAATCACAACCGGGTTCTCGTCGCGTATCGCGGTCTTCAGAAGCCCCTTCGCCTCGAACGCAGTCGCTGGCATCGCGACCTTCAATCCCGGAATATGAGCGACGAGCGCGTGGAGGGACTGGCTGTGCTGCGCCGCGGACCGCCGGGTCGCGCCCATGTTGGTCCTGACCACCATCGGCACCTTCAGCTTGCCTCCCGACATGTAATGCGTTTTCGCCGCCTGGTTGCATAGCTGGTCCATGATCAGAAACAGAAAGTCGCCGAACATGATATCCACTATCGGCCGCAGGCCGGTCATGGCGGCACCGACCGCGATGCCTGTGAAGCCGGGCTCCGAAATCGGCGTATCGACCACTCTCTCCGGGCCGAATTCGTCGACTAGGCCCGACAATATCTTGAACGGCGTTCCGGCTTCCGCGACATCCTCGCCCAAGAGCACGATAGTCGGGTCGCGCCGCATTTCTTCCGCAATGGCTTCATTGACGGCCTGCGACAGCGTAATCTCGCGCATGTCAGCCGGCCTCCGCGAATACGTGCATATCGACCTCCTCGCTGCCGGGATACGGCGCCGCCAGCGCGTATTCGACCGCGTCTTCGGCTTCGCGCCGAACTTCCGACTCGATCCTGTTCAGTTCATCGTCCGAAGCGACGCTTTCGCCCCGCAGCCATTTCGCGAAATTCGAAACCGGATCGCGCTCGGATTTCCAGAGTTCCTCTTCTTCCTTGGCGCGGTAGTATTCTCGGCTGATGTCGCCGACATGGTGGCCGTGGAAGCGATAGGTGTCGAGAAGCAGAAAGAACGGTCCCTGCCCCGCCCTCGCGCGGGAGACGAAGCCCTCGGCGGCTTCGTTGACCTCCAGAACGTTCTGGCCGTCGACAGTAGCGGTTTCAATTCCGAATGCGCGCGCTCGATCCAGAAGATCGCCGGAGGCCATTTCGGATACGTGCGTATATTCGCCGTAGTGGTTGTTTTCGCACGCGTAGATGACCGGCAGCTTCCATAGCGACGCGATATTCATGCACTCGTACAGCAGCCCCTGCCCCAGGGCGCCGTCGCCGAAGAAGCACACGGCGACCCCGCCGCTTCCGAGTCGCTTCGCCGACAGCGCCGCGCCGGTGGCGATGCCGGCCGAGCCGCCGACGATGGCATTGGCGCCCAGATTGCCGTTCTCCTGATCGGCGATATGCATGGAGCCGCCCTTGCCGCGGCAGAATCCTTCCGACTTGCCGAGCAATTCGCAGAACATCTGCCTGAATCCCGCCCCTTTCGCGACGCAATGCCCGTGCCCCCGATGCGTGGAGGTTATGCGGTCGGTCGGCTCGAGCGCGTCGCAAATGCCGACCGCCACGGCCTCCTGACCGATATAGAGATGCGTAAGGCCGGGCATCTTCGCGGACAGGTACAGCTGGTGAGCGTTTTCCTCGAAGACGCGAATGCGAAGCATCTGGCGATACATGCGCAAGTACGCATCCGCATTGCGCTCTCGATTGCCTTCCATGCCGATCGTCCTAGTAGCGGCTGGCTATCGGCAGGGTCTCGGCGGGGAACAAGCTGATGACTTCGTGCCCCTTGTCGGTCACGACGACTTCCTCCTCGATCCGCGCGGCTGAAAACCCGTCCGCCGCGGGGCAGTATGTTTCCAGAGCGAAGACCATGCCCGTCTTGATTTCCATTGGATTTTCGATCGAGCAGACCCTGGAAATGATCGGCCTCTCGTGCAGGGCGAGGCCTAGCCCGTGCCCGAACTGCAGCCCGAACGCCGACAGCTCGTCGGGAAACCCGAATTCCCGCGCCTCGGGCCACGCGCTGGCGACCTCGTCGGTGCCGACGCCGGGCCTGATCAGCTCGATCGCGGCGTCGAGCCATTCCCGGCACTTGACGTAGGCGTCGTGCTGAACCGGCGTGGCGCGGCCGATGTTGAAAGTCCGGTAGTAGCAGGTGCGATATCCCTGATACGACTGAAGAATGTCGAAAAAAGCCTGATCGCCGGGCCGGAAGTAGCGATCGGTGAAATTGTGCGGATGCGGGTTGCAGCGCTCGCCGGAAATGGCGTTGATCGCCTCGACATCGTCCGATCCCATCTCGTAGAGCATCTTGTTGGCCAGGGCGACGATATCGGATTCGCGGATGCCGGGCTTCAGCTCCTCGTAGATCATGTGGTAGGTGCCGTCGACCATGGCCGCCGCTTGATTGAGCAGGTGAATCTCGTCGCAATTCTTGATCTCGCGAGCGTCCAGCATGACTTGCTGCCCGTCGACGACCTTGATGCCGGCATTTTCCAGTTCGCGGAACATGGCCGTTTCGGCATAGTCGACCCCGACCGGCATGTCCGATACGCCCGCCTGCCTCAGCAGGTCGGCGATTTCCTCCGCATAGTGCTTCATAAGGCCGAAGGACGGCGGAATGGTTCCCCGCATGCCGACGACTCCGGCGCGGCAATGCTCCGGATCCAGCCAGTCGCAGTACACCCTGTGATGCACCGCCGCCGAGCCGAAATCCCATACGTAGGGCTCGTCGTCGCCCGCCAGCAGAGCGAAGCGGCACATCTTGTCGCGCTCCCACTCGCCTATTTTCGTACCCGAGACGTAGCGGATGTTGTTGACGTCGAAAAGCAGCAGCGCCCCGCATTCGGAATTGGCGAGGGCCTGCCTCGCGCGCGCCAGGCGATATTTTCGCAAGCGGTCGTGATCGACCCGTCTTTCGAAGTCTACGGCCGTATGGCCGAGGGCGGGCAGGTGTCGGTCCCACTGCCAGCAGGGCGATAGATCGCCGGATTCATTCATTCTAGGTCTCCTTCAGCTGCATTCGAGATTTCGGCTAGTAGTGGCCTCGCGCACGCATAAGCGCATCGGCGCGATTTTGCGAGTCCTGCAGCGCGGCGGCGGCGGATTTGCGGCCAAGCAGCATGTCGTGAAGCTCCTCGCCGGCTATGTCGATAAGCTTGACGATTTCGGGCACGGGCGGCCGGGGCCAAACCTGCAGCACGCCGCTGCGGGCCATTTCGTCCACTATGGAAATCAATGGCGAGATTCGCTGCACTTCGGGATCGTTGCTCACGCTGAAGCGCGGGCTGACCAGGCTTCCGTTCTCGATATAGAGCTTGATCGCCTGGGCGGACGTGAGCGCCGCCAGCGCGCTCCACGCCGCATCGATTCTTTCGGGTTCGATGTTGGAGGGGATCGCCAGCGCATATCCGCCGACGGGCGCTATCGGACGGCCGCTCAAACCGACCGGATGCGGCAGGTATTCGGTGTTTCCGCAGGCCGGCGACCCCTCGTCCAGCTCGAAGAGCGGAGCGAGAAGCGTCGCGGAATAGGCGATCGCGGCCTTCCCGTCCGCATAGCAGCGCGCCCTTTCATACCAGGACATGTTCAGAATTCTGCGAGGCGACACCTCCAGCAACTCCATGAAGTAGTCCGCGGCCGCGCTCGCTTCCAGAGAATCGAACATCGGCCGGTAGCATTCGCCCCGGGCGTTTTCCCAGTCGAACGCGCTTCCGTCCCAGCGCAGATTCAGCACCGGCTGCCCGAGCGCGGCGGTCACGAATAGAAACGAATGGCCTAGCGGCGTGCCGCGCGCGGCGTTCCAGGCCACGCCGGCGATGCCCTCGAAAGGATCGTGCAGCGCCTTGGCGGCGGCCAGCGTGTCTTCGACTGTTCGCGGCAGCTTGAGCCCCCGCTCCTCGAACAGGTCGCGCCTGCAGACCAGCAATTCGGGGGTCGTCTGCACCGGGATGCCGTATTGCCTCCGCTTGTGCCGCGTGCTCGCCAGCGCCACGGGATGGAAATCCGAGAGATCGAGTTCGCTGGCCTCGACCATGGAGTCCACGGGAAGAAATCTGCCGGCCTCGGCCATCTCGCCGAACCACGGCAGGTCGCAGGCGACGATGTCGTACCGCGACACCCTGGCGTTCGCATTGTCCAGGATTTCCTCGCGCAGCCGGTCGATCGAAAGGGCCCGGCTCCAGATGCCGACGCCGAAAATGGTTTCGAACTGCGTTTTCAGCGTATGCATCGCCATGAATGTCGGGTCGGCGTGCACCAGGAGCCTGAGTTCGCCGCGGATCGGAAGCTTGGCGTCGAATACGGAAAGCGGCGGCAGAATGTTGCTGCCGGCGTAGGAGGCGCCGAAGTAGTATTCGGCGCGCCCGCCGTCGGACACGCTGCCGGCGTTGGCCAGGCCGCCGATGAGAGAGCGAGTCCGGCGAGCGAATTCCTGCCATTCGCGAATGAGCTTCGGCGTTGGATGGAGCGAGAAGGACTTTCCCGAGGCCGTTTTAGGGCGCCGAACCAGCAGCCCGCGGCTCTCGATCCTCGACAGAGCCCGCATCGCCGTGCCGTAGGACAGGCCCGAGGCGCCGACCAGGGAGCTGCTCGTGCACAGCTTTCCGCTGAGATGGCTGCGCATGAGCGATGTTAGAATTCTGAGCTCGCTGTAGCCGGTCTTCAGCGAGAGCGAAAGCTCCGCTTCGTGCTGCAGCTGATCGACGAAATCCAGCAGCTGCGCGATTTCCATGTTGGAAACTCCGGGGCGCCTGCTCCGGTCGTCGGTTTCGTACGGACCCTCCGGCTTGTCCCCGGAGCGGCGAGTTCGCAAGGAACCGGCCCGTCCGCGTCCCTCGAGTGGCCCGGCTATCGATCATCTCCTCGATCCGGCGCATTCCGCAGCCGAATCCGCATGTGTTCGGCGTTCAATTGCATGAAGCGCCCGCGGGCGGGACTCAAGGAGGCGCGCGACGCGCCGCGGCCGTTCGCCGGGCGAGCAATGGCCCGCGGCGCGCGTCGACATCGCCGAGAATCTGTCTTCGGCGCTGCTTCCGGTCGAAGATGCGGCTTCCGGTCTGGAACATGATCACGATCATGAGAAGCACGCCGAGATAGAGCTGTACCATGAAGGCGGGCGTTACGTTGAATACCAGCCCCGTGTTCAGGAAATTTACCGTAAGCGTGCCGATCGCGGCGCCGACCACCCCGCCCTTGCCGCCGAGGATGGATACGCCGCCGATAAACGCCGCCACCGTTCCGGCGAGCAGGAGATACTGCAGGCCGAGCGCCTGCGCGGTGCCGGAGCGGAGGCCTATGATGACGCCGCCGAGCCCGGCGCAAAAGCCCGATATCGCGAATACGATGATCATTGGCCGCTTCAGGTCGACCCCGGCCGCGAGCGCTTCCTTTCTCGCGCCGCCGATCGCGTAGATCTCGCGTCCGTACCTGGTGTAGTTCATGAACAGCCCCACGAGGACGAACATGGCGATGACGAGGATGCTCGCTGGCGAGAAATAGCCGAAGAATTTCGTGGTGATGAAATCCGGCACCCTGAAGTCGGTCAGCATCACGGTCTTCTCCTGGGCGGCGAACAGCGCGACTCCGCGCAGAAGCATGAGCGTCCCGACCGTCAGCACGATGGCGCGAACGCGGAGGTACGCGATGAAATAGCCCTGGATGATCCCGATCGCCGTCGCGATCGAGACTGCGATCAGAATCGCGGTCACCGCTCCCAGGCCGTCGGTGAAGCGAACCGCGATCACGGCCGCGAGGGCGGCGTTGGACCCGATCGACAGGTCGATTTCGCCCGCGATGATGCAGAGGGTCAGAGCCAGGCCGACCAGACCCAGAACCGCGAACCGCTCCATGATGGCGAAGGTCGTCCTGTGCGTCGCGAAGTATTCGTTCGTCAATCCGAAGTACCCGTAGACGATAACGGCGAGTAGGATTGCGAACGCGAGATCGTGGTTTTCGACGACCCAGTTCCTGATTCCCGTCAACGCGTCGGCCTCCTATTCCTGCGCTCTCGCGCCGCGCCTGACCAGCGCGAACACGATTATTGAAAACACGATCATTAGACCGACCGCCAGCACCCTGGGGCCGCTGTTGAACCCGTGCAGCACCATCATGTTGTCCACCGTGGATATGAAAATCGCGCCCAGGCTGGACCGGAGCGTCGAGCCGAAGCCCCCCATGATCGAATTGCCGCCGACCATGACGGTGGCGATCACCATGATCGTCATGTCGCCCGACGAGCCGAACTCCGACGAGAAGTAGTTGACGTGCGCGCTGGAAACCTGCGCCGAAAACGCGATCGCCACGAAAGCGGAGCAAACGGACGCGATCATGCAGACCTTAATCGCCATCGGGAAGTTTTCGTGGCCGGTCGCCCTGCCCGCGGCTCTGTTCGCGCCGATCAGATAGACCTGCCTGCCGAATTTCGTGTAGCGGAGGACGAGCTCGGCGGATACGGCGATCAGGATGAAGGCGATCGTGATATTCGGCAGTCCCAGAAACGAGCCGGTGCCGAGCCACTCGGCGCCGTGCGGCCTGCGGAAGGATACGACGAGATTGTCGCTCCACCACGACCCCAGGCCGAACAGGAGCCCGGCGGCGCCGAGCGTTACGACGATCGGGTTGCCGCCGAGGCCGATCAGGGCGCCCTGCGCCGCGCCCGCGACAAGCGCGATCAGCATCGTCAGAAGAAACGAAATCTCGAATCCGTACCCGGCGGACATCGACGTGGCGAAGCAGATGATGCAGAGCGCGGCGGTCTCCTTCATGGACAGGAGGAAGAAATTGCCCGACAGCGTGACGAACGTCAGCCCCACGGCCATGATGCCGACAAGCGCGGCATCGCGAATGATGGTCTTGAAATTGAACAGCGTCAGGAAGTTGGGGGCTGTGACCATTCCGGCGATAAAGACGATCAGGAACAGCGCGATCAGGCACACGACCAGGGCCGAGTAGTCGCGCACCAGCCGGTCGACATAGCCCGTGGCCGCGTCTCGGGCGCCTCCGATCATGCCTCCCGTCATGCCTGCGCGGCCTCCGGGGACCGCGAGAACGGATGCGTGATCTGCTCGAGAACCGCCGCGGCCGAAATGCTTTCCGCCGTTATCTCGCCGATCTGCATGCCGCGGTAGAAGGTGACGACGCGGTCAGCCAGCCCGGTTATTTCCTGGATGTCGGTCGAGGCGAAGACGACCGCCTTGCCTTCATCGGCGAATTCCCGCAGCTTCCTGTAGATTTCCGCTCTCGCGCCGACGTCAACGCCGCGGGTCGGCTCGTTGACGAGAATCACTTTCGGCTCGATGGCCAGCCATTTGCCCAGCGCGACCTTCTGCTGGTTGCCGCCCGACAGCAATCCGGCTTCCGTGCGCATGCGCGAGACGTCGACCGTGAATTTTTCCGCGTTGAGCGATGCGAGGCCGCGCTCGACGCCGCGCCGGAGGATTCCGAATCCCGAGATTCTGTCGAGAGCCGGCGATGTCAGGTTTTCCCTGATCGGGCGGCCCAGAAACAGGCCGTCGAGCTTCCGGTCGTCGGAGCAATAGGCGATCCCCGCCTCTATGGCCTCCTTGGGCGACCTCGGCATGAAGCTCCGGCCTCCGAACGCGATCCGCCCCTCCCTGATTCCGCGGGCCCCGCCGACGGCGGCCAGAATGTCGCCGGAGCCGCTGCCGAGCTGCCCGGCGAGTCCGAGTATCTCGCCCGGATACGCCGAGAAGCTGAACGGCTCGACCGTGGCGTCGGGCCAGACGCCGCGCACTTCCAGCAGCGGCGCGTCCCGCGCCGGGCTGGCTCTTGGCGGGAACATGTTGCGAAGCTCCCGGCCGAGCATGGATTCGACCAGCGATTGAACGTTGAGTTCCGACGCCGCGCGAGGTTTCTGGCTCATGCCGTCGCGAAGCACGGTTATGCGGTGGCTGATTTTAAAGATTTCGTCGAGTCTGTGGCTGACGTAGATGATGGACTTTCCGCTTGCCGCCAGTCGTTCGACCATGGCGAGAATGCGCATGCTGTCGGATTCTCCCAGCGCCGCGGTCGGCTCGTCGAGAATCAAGACTCTCGGCTCCCGGGCCAGCAGCCTCGCCACTTCGACCAGCTGCTGCTCCCCGACCGAAAGGCGATTGACTGCGATCGAAGGGTCCACCGAATCCAGCCCGACCTCGTCCAGATAGGGCCTGGCGCGCCTCGCCAGCACCTGCTTCGTCGCGACCAGGGGAACTTGGTCTCCCGCGAGAAAGATGTTTTCGGCGACGGACATCGCCGGGATGAGGCTAAGCTCCTGCTGGGCGATGGAGATGCCCGCCCTCTCGGCGCGCGCCGGGTTTGGAAAGCGAACGGCGGCCCCGTCCATCTCGAATTCGCCCGAATAGCCGTCGTCGAATCCGCTGATGATCTTGACGAGGGTGGACTTTCCCGCGCCGTTTTCGCCGACGAGGCCCATGACCTCGGATTCGCCGATCTCGAAATCAGCGTCCTTGAGCGCCTGGATGGCCCCGAAGGAACGATTGATCGCCGAAAGCTTCAGCAGTGTTTTCATTTCCGGAATACGCGCATTCGAATCAAGTCGGCCCGACGCGCAGTATGCGCCGGGGGCGGTCGCCTGCGCCACCCCCGGAAGCGATTGATTCGGCCCTTTCTAGCCTCCCCAGGCGCCGGAGCAAAGCTCGTCGATGCCGTAGAGGTTGCCGTCGTATCCGCGCAGGGCCACGGTCTCGAGATTGTCGAGCGTTACTGCGGGATTGGGCGTGAAGTTGATGTAGTTCGCGAGCTGGCCGGTGTCGAGATACTCCTCGACCATTTTGATGGCGAGTTGGCCTTCGTGCAGGGGCGACTGCAGTGTCGTGCCGAACTGCTTTCCTTCTTCGATCAGCTGCTTGTCGCCGTTGCAGACGGTGCCGACCGCGATAACGTCCTGGCCCAGGGAGTAGCCAGCTTCCTCGAATGCCTGGATGCCGCCGGTAAGGATGGCGTCGTCCATTCCGTAGACGAAGTGAATGCCTTCGTCGCGGTGCGCCGCGATCAGCTTGGCCGCGCCCTTGTATCCGTTCGCCTGTCCGAATCCTTCGCCGATGTCGCCGATTATCGTCAGGGGCGAGCCGGCGATCGCGTCATTGAAGGCGTTGATGGAGAGGCCGTACCCTCCGTAGGAATGCGGATAGGACAGCACGAGAACGTTGAAGCCTTCGCCGCCCTCGGCCATTTTGCGGGCCGCGGCTTCGCGCATCATGTAGCCCGCGTTCCTGGCGCGCAGCCTGTCGTCGGGACCGGCGTAGCCGAATATGTACTGCTTGTCCTGCTCGTTGGGCAGCTGGTTGATTTTCAGGACCGGAATGCCCGTCCTGGCAAGAGCCCGCAGAGATCCGAGTCCGGCCGTGGCGTCCGAGGGCCACCAGATGAAAACGTCGGGCAGTTGCCCGGCGGCCAGAACCTGCTGAACCTGCTGGTCCTGCTCGGCCTGGTTGAACTGGTTTTCGAACACCTTGATATCGAAGCCCTTGAGGGCGGCGGTTTCCTTGATGCCCTTGATGAATCGGCCGATGTAGGCTTCTCCCGCAGGGCCGTTGAAAGAGATGATGGTTCCTTTGTCCGCGGCGAAGGACGGGCCGGCCGCCAGTCCCAGCGCGACTGCGCCCGCTGCGGCCAGCGTTAGCGGAAATTTCAATTTTGACATGCTATTTTCCCCACTCAGGTATTGTACGGCGCGCTGTTCGCGCCGCAGCCCGCCTTCTAGCAGAATGAGGGCGGCAATTTGAAAACCCATTTTTAGCCATTCTGGTTATTTTTTGTCCATATTGGTTCAAATTTGGATTTTCAAGCAATTTTCCGTCGGCGAGAATTTGGCTATAAGAAATCGTGGTCGAATTCGGCGGAGAACAATATTGGACATTCACAAGACAAGGCTTGCGGGAAAGCGCGCGCTGATAACCGGAGCCGCTCAGGGCATGGGAGCCGCAATCGCAGAGTACTACGCGGCGCAAGGCGCAGAGGTCTGCCTGGGAGATGTCAATCTGGGAGGCTGCAGAGAGGTGGCTGCCCGAATTGAAGCCGCGGGAGGATCGGCGATCGCGGTCGAACTCGACGTTACCAGTCGAGCGGCCATGAAGGCCGCGGTCGACGCGACGGTCGACGCGTTCGGATCCATCAACGTGATGCTCAACAACGCCGGCATCAACAAGCCCATGATGTTTCTCGACGTAACCGAGGAAAACTGGGACATGATCATGAAGGTCAACGCGCTCGGCGTCCTGCTCGGCATGCAGGAGGCCGCCAAGGCCATGATCGCGCAGGGCAAGGACAACGGCCCCTACAAGATAATCAACGTCGGCTCCATTCTCAGCCGCCAGGCTTTCGACGATGTCGTGCCTTACTCCTGCTCCAAGCATGCCGTCCTCGCCATGATCAACGGCGGCGCCAAAGCGCTGGTCGAGCACAATATCACTGTCAACGGCTACGCGCCCGGCGTCGTGCGCACCGAGCTCTGGGAGCAGCTCGACAAGGATCTGGTCGCCATCGGAAAATTCGAGAAGGAAGGCGAATCCATGGACAGCCTCGCCGAAAACATGATTCTCATGAAGAGATATTCATATCCGGAGGATGTCGTCGGAACGGCCGCGTTTCTCGCCAGTTCCGAATCCGACTATATGACCGGCCAGCTGCTCATGATCGACGGCGGCATGGTCATTCAGTAGATCCCGAGGGGGAGGATGCGCCTATAGGCGCGAGCGACGCTGGCGGCGGGTCCCGTCTGCGCCGGTGCCGTTAATCGGCCGGCGCCAGGCGGCGGAACGGGCGATCGGCGCGGCCTCGCGGCCCGCTCCGGTCGGCAGGCTGCTCAAATTCCCGGCGCTTCAGCTGCATCTTCCCAGTACGATCGCCATATCGCGCGCCCCGTCCAAGGCTATGACGTCGGCCAATCCGTCGCCGTTCGAATCCCGGTCCACGACCGCCTCCATTCCGATAACCCATTTCTTCGCGTCCGATGAATTGTCGGCGAAGGCGGCAATGCCGACAAGGGGGTCGCCATCCGGACTGGCGAAGGAAGACGGGGCTACAAAGACCTCGGGATGGCTATCGGCGTCGGCGCATTCCGGTTTTTCGACTTCGGGCGACTCATTCATTCTCACGAGCTCGACGGCGTAGACTCCCTTGGTAAGATCGGCTCCGCCCAGCGCCGTCGCAGTGAACCGCTCCGCCCCGACCGCACCGATCGCAGTGACGGCGCCATCCACCTGCAAGCTTCCCGAGGTTCGAACGCGGGGACAGTCGAGCAGTAATGTACCGGTCGCCGGCGCCGCGCCGCCGACGGGGCATTCCAATTCCAAAACGCCGGAAATCGACGGGAATATGTCGACGATGCCGTCCGTTCCGGAATCCGCGGCGGGGGCCATTCGAAGAAAATGCAGATCGTCGATCGTTCCGAATTCATCGAGATCGCCGTCCCCGTCGCTGTCGTACGATTGGAAAGCAGCCTCCGCGTAGATTCGATTGCCGGTTACGCAGTTCGCGTACGCCTCGCCGGTCTCGTCGAGACCGAAGCATCTTTCGAAAGGGTTGCCCGAAGCGGACGGCGCGAAGCGGGAATCGAGACTCGGGAAATTAAGAACGCCGTAGCCGGATAGCGCGATCAGCGATGCGAAGCGCCCCGCTTCGGGATATCCTTCCAGACCGGAGAAGCCACCTACATCCAGCGACCAGTTGCCGTAGGGACCGCGAGCGGATCTACCGGCGTGAACGAACCCGGCCGATGCGAGCCCCGACGCAACGATTGCCGGGTTTCCTCTCGTTCTCGGGATTTCGCTGCCGCCGAAGGATGCCAGAACCGCCTCGAGTTCGATCTCGCCATTCGAAAAATCGCCGTCCACGAGCGCCGAATCGATGAAGCCGTCGCCGTCCGCATCCAGGTCCGCGCCGGTCATAGTCGCCTGAGGAACGGATGAATCGCTTCGATTTACGCCGCGCACCAGCAGCCTGTAGCCCTGTCCGAAGCTGTTGGAATGCCCGCCTCCCGCCGCGAATGCCGATGGCAGGTGCCCGGCGGCGACCAGCTCGGAAAGATTGATCGAGGCGGCTGCGTCGGCAACCTGCGAAACCAAGAGATCTCGCCGCAATTCCGCATATTCGGACGCGACGTAGCTTTGGGCGGAAAGCGTGAGCTGCCTAAGATCCCGCCCGAGAATTATCGCGCGCTTGCGCTGCACCTCCTCGGAAACCATGTGGTTCGCCAGAACAATGAACGAACCGAAAAGCGTTGCCGCCAGCGACGCCTCGAGAAGCGTCGCGCCCCTTTCGCGGGCGCGCTCGATTCCGCGCTTCGCGGGACAGCCGGGCCGCGCGTCGGCGAATCGCGGTCGATTTCCAACTTTGAACGCGGCGAAGCGAAGGCTCAATGGACCAGCCCCGCGATCAAATTCGCCGGGAGCGCGATTCCCAGGAACGGAACCGCGCCTCCGCCGCCTCTCCGATAGAACGCGGGAGCCGGCGGCCCGCATGCCTGCGGGAATCGCATCCGATACAATCCAATCGCCGCCAAGGCCGGAACGCATGCCAGACACGCGAAAACCGCCCGAATATCCGAGCCGAAAAGCAGCAGCGGCATTGCTAGCGCAACCAGGTCGGGGGGCGGCGGAAATCCTGTTCTAAAACGGCCTTGCAGCTGCCAGGCGATTCTCGCGGCGATCCAGACCGCGGCGCCTAGCGCGGCTCCCGCCAGCCACCAACAGCCATCGCGGTCCGAAAGCCCGACGCTTCCCGCAATTATGCAGCACGGCAGCACGAGCTCGTCGGGAGCCCAGTAGGTTCGCGCGTCGACCCAAGCCGCCGCCATAAAGAGCGCGCCGAGAAATATCCAAAGCAGATCTGCGGGCTGAACCTGGCCGGCAAGGTGAGCGCGGGATGCGGCAGCCGCCAATCCCGCGGACGAACCGGCCAGCGCAATCCATGGCAAGAGGACGATTCGACCGGTCGCTCGCGGTTCCAGCCTTGCGAGGCCAGAGAGGCCGCAGCGGACGGCGAAGCCGGCGGCGGCCGCGCAGCACGCGATCATCAAAACTATCGCCGCCAATTCAATCGATCGGATCGAAAGGGCGGAACCGACGCGGACGGGCCGCTTCCGGACGCAATGCGCATTCATGCGAATTCGAAGTCACGGAAGCATTATTCCGGCAACGGGCGTTCCGCTGGCAACCTCGACGGGAAGCGCCGGAACCGAAATCTTCCCGACTTTCGGCTGCCGCCCCTCGAAGGTTCGGTAGGCGCCCGAAAACCGAAATTCCCCGGGCCTTGCTTCGCGCACCAGTAGTCCGGCAAGCGATTTCGGCAGACCGTCGAATTTCCCGGAGTCCCGGTCGAAGTCGCCAGGCCAGGCTAGCGCGAATTTCCGGCCGTTCAAGTCTGCGACCATCGATGTCCATTCCGCGCCGGAACCCAGGGGCGTGCCGCTTGAATCCAGCGTCGAGCCTTCGCGCAAATCTCCGGACACGTAGTCTTCGCGAGCGCGTTCAAGGACCGAAACCATGCTCCACGCCATCGCGCCGCCCAGCGAAATAGCATTCTCGCCCGGAATTTCCGCAGACAGCGCCAGAGCCATGGCCGAACCCGCCATCGCCGGCCACATCGCCATCATGTCCGCATCCCGAATTCCCGAAGCGACGGCGTCGGAGCTCGCGCGGTCCCCTTCGCAAGGGAGGATTCATCGAGTTCTTCGCCGAGCTTTCTTTCGCGATCAAGCTTGTCCCTGCGCGCTTTGATGCGCTCCGGCCTTGAATCCAGGTACTCTTCGACAAGCGACCGCGAAGCCTGGAACGCGGCGGGGCGGAACAGCGGGCGCCCGAGTTGGACTTCGGCCCGGTAGTGGGCGCATGCCATTGCGGCCTCCGCGCAGCAAGCCGAATTGCCGCCGTTGCCGAGCACGTACCAGAGCGGGCGATTTTCCTTCTTTAGCCAGCTGAAAGACGCGCTAGCCACGATGCCGCGATCCTTTCGAGCCGCTTCAAGAATCGCGATGAAGGCCGTGCGCTCCCAGGCGTGACGCTTCGCGCGCCTTTCGATTTCCATTCCCGACCGCGACGCAAGCGCAGCCGCAACTTCCCCGCCAATGAATTGATCGGAAGCGACGGAGCGCTGCATCCGCCACTTGCGAACGGGCTGCCGACTCGCAATGCTCCCGAGCCGGTTCAGGAGTTGCCCCGCCGAGGCGTAGCGGTAGCCGAAAAAATTCGCGAATGCGGCGGCGAGCGCTTGCTCCGCCGGCGGAAGGCTCTTCAATCCCCGCCATATCGGTCCGATCTGCTCTTCGAATGCTTCACTCGCATCGTCCACGGACACGTCGTCCCAATGCCGCCGCATTCGGCGATTTGCCGCGTCGCTCGATAGCCGATCCGGGTTCGGCGAATTCGGCAGCTCCCCGAACCCAATGCCCTGGCAGATGAGCCAGTCTTCCGGACGCAGCGCGCTAGCCCAGGGCCTTGGCCGAACCGGGGCTGGAGTCTCATTCAAAAGTCCGCCTGCGCGGACCAGCAGGCTGCTGCACGCCCTTTCTCGTTCCTTTCGCAACCGAACGGCATCGAACGGGGAGAAATCGCTTCTGGAGAATTCATCCTCCCGCCGGCAAATCCGCGACGTTCGCATGGTTTCGGACTGCGCGCGAATCAGGCTGTCGAGCGAATGCCTGACTCGGAATGCGAGATCGGGGCGCAGGCGGAGCGACCTGCTCGCCGCCCACGCCAGCGGCATGGCGTACGCGACGGCAGCAACACGGCCTGCAACCGCCTGAACCGCGAGCCAATTTTCGAAATCCAGACCGCGAGCGCCGCTTTTCGACAGCAGGACATCCGCGGACGCGCACGGCTTGAACAGCCAATCTCCGACTCCCGGCAGCTCTGCTATCCAGGCGAACCGCCGAGCGAGCGCGGAGCACGGCCGGATATGCGCCCACGCGACCACGGCGCCAGCATCTCTCGCCTCCTGAGCATAGGCGCCGGCGACCGCTGCGGCGGCGAGCGAGCCAAGAACCGCGAATACGGCCAGTCGAAGGGCATCGTCTCCGGAATTCCGCCGGCTATCGGTCATGGAAAACATCTTTCCGACAGCCCCTTGATCTCGATCGGGCTTCGGATTTCAAAATGCCGCAAAGCGATTCGCGGGCGGGATATTGCATGACATCGTCTCCTGCTCGGACAAGTAGTTTCCAGGAATCGAATAGCATTCCGATGCGAAACTGCGTACGGCGAATTGCGTCCAAGTTAGGCTTGCATCGCATGATCGCGTGGAAAACTTTCCCGAGAGTCGGCGGTGCGGCTTACTCCGAGTTGCTTACCGCATTGCCTAGATCATCATAACGACGGCGGGACTCGCGTTAGGTCTGGCGGAGGCGGTCGTTCGCGAAAATCTTGAGCTTTTCCTCGATGGAAATGGCGAGATTGTCACGCTTCTCCCAAGGCACTTGGGAACGAGTAATTTACGCGCATGCAGGCGATATTTATTGCCGGGATAAAATTGCCTTATCGGACTCCGCCGGTCAGCCGCCCATTCATTCCTCGAAGCGACAGCCCCTTCCGAGCACGCAAAAGCTTTGGCAGGGACTAAAAATCCGCTGGCACGGCGTCAGCAAAGTTAAAGAAAATGGATTTGATCGAGTTAAGCACGATTTCTTGATAGGCCAGCGGCGGCCTGATCACGAGAATTTATCCGCTCCCGGATTGCTCCCTTTGTGTTGCCATGTGTACTTTTGTTGGACCCAGATTATCCACCGGATGCCGCCGCCGGGAAATTGTTCGTAAGCGTTCGGTCGAGCGGTTGCGACAGTCCGTCACTGCGAAATTGAGGTTGATAACTAGGATTCCGGCGTGCTTTTGCACTGCGCATGGAAATTCGCATCGAGGATATCGGGATGCCGCCGGTTCCGTGCGTTGCCGACGAAGGGCAGCTGTCGGAGGCGTCGGCTCCCGGTCCGGTCGACTGGAAATTCCTTTGCGAGCGCGAGCGGGTCCGGGCCGAGGACGCAGAGCAACGTCCTTCGGTTAAGAAATCGGGCTATTCGGATAAGAAAAGCCCCTGTCAGCGGACGGAACTTGCCCGGCTGCTTCTTCGGGATCATGACCTGTCGCACCGGTTTCGGCGCGTAGGTTCCATCCCTCAGATCCCGCGACAGATCCCCGAGCCATTGCTCCGCGCCCCGCGCCTCGATGGACGCAAAGGTCTCGCCGTCAACCCCGGCCGATCCGCCGTTCCGGAGGACCTG
>MKWU01001477.1_pt1 | contig 40108 bp, 38 predicted proteins | sample 809101 | NCBI WGS metagenome assembly MKWU01 (sample SAMN05860141, study PRJNA318959) | sponge metagenome | host: Aplysina aerophoba | place: Slovenia: Piran, Adriatic Sea, Gulf of Piran | collected 2013-05-07
CCGTGGTTCCGCGCCCGCACCGTCGAGGAGGTCGTGCGAATCGCCCAGGAGGCCGGCCTCCCCTACGCTCCCGTCCTCCCCATCGACGCCCTCCCCCACTCCCCCCACCCGCCCCGGCCCCCCCCCGCCGCGGCCCCCCCCGCCCCCGCCGGCGCCCTCCTCCCCGGCGCTCCCTTCCGCGTCGAGCACGCCTCCGCCGCCGGCGCCCCCCACCCCTCCCGCGAGGCCGTCCGCGAGGCCCTCTTCGCCGCCCTCCCCCCGCCCGTCGAGGGGCCGCTTTCCGGCCTCCTCGTCGTCGAGGTCACGCAGCACTGGGCCGGCCCCCTCGCTGCCCGCCTCCTCGCCGACTACGGCGCCAGCGTCATCAAGTGCGAGCCCCAGGGCGGCGACTTCTGGCGTGTCACCGGCAACCTCCCCGACGAGGGCATCTCCTGGACCTTCGAGCCCATCAACCTGGGCAAGGGCTCCATGACCATGGACCTCCGCAACCCCACCGACCGCTCCCTCCTCGAGGCGCTGCTAGCCGCCTGCGACACCCGCATCGAGAACCTGTCGCGGGGCGCCCGTGACCGCGCCGGGCTCGCCTTCTCCGATGTCGCCGCCCTCAACCCCAACGTCATCGCCGTCTCCCTTCCCGGTTACGAGACCGAAGGACCGCTGGCAGCCCTGCGCGGCATGGGCTGGTCCTTCGAGGTCGCCTCCGGCTACGCCTCCGCCCTCGGCGGTGGCAAAGCTGCCAACTCGGGCTACCCCTACGGTGACCCCATCGGCGCGATCACCGCCTTCCTTGCGGTCCTGCGCGAAGTCGCCCGCCGCCGCCTCGGCGAGGGGGACGGCGCGGCGCTCCTCGACATCGGTCAGGTGGCGGCGCTCTCCTACACCCTGATCGAAGCGCGAAGGACCGGCGAGCGCGGCCCCGCCCTCACCACCCTCGACGACGCCCTCGCCGAGGGCCACCCCGACCCCTCCTGGCTCCTTGAGCCCATCGTGACCGCCAGCGGCCGCCCCATGGACCACCCCGGTCCCCTCGTGACGCTCGCCGCCCAGCCGCCCCGTAACCGCGCCCCCGCCCTCGACGAGCACGGCCAGGCCGTCCGTCGGGCCGTCGCGAACGCGCTGGAGGGCGCCGGAAACTAGCGGGACTGCTCCTCACGGAATGTCGCGTAGCTCGCGCGGATGTTGTCGTGCGAAAGCGAGAGGATCGCGGCCGCGAGGTAGGCGGCGTTTCGCGCCCCCCAGCCCCCCACCGCAACCCCCGCGACGGGAACGCCCGGCGGCATCTGCAGCACCCCGTAGATGGCGTCCTGCCCGCCTGCCACCTCGCTCGTCGCGAGTGGCACACCGATGACCGGTAGCGTCGTAAGCGCCGACACCGCCCCCGGCAGGGCCGCCGCCCCGCCCGCCGCGCAGATGAACACCTCAAGGCCCGCGTCGATCGCGCCCTTCGCGAACTCGTGCACCTTCTCCGGGTTGCGGTGCGCCGACATCACGTGCGTCTCGAAGGGGATGCCCAGCGAGGTCAACACCTTCTCCGTCGGCTCCATGGAGGCCATGTCGTTCTTCGATCCCATCAGGATCGCGACCAGTGATGTGCTCATTCCGTCTCCTCGATCTGCGCGATGTCGCTGCGCATGTAGGCTCCCTCGAAATTGATGCGGCGGGCGTTGTCGTACGCCTTCGCCCGCGCCGCCGCGAGCGTCGGCCCGCGCGCGGTCACGGTCAGGACGCGGCCGCCGTTCGTCACGACACCCGCGGGCGTCTGCTTCGTCCCCGCGTGGAACACCTCGACGTCGTCATCGAGGGTATCGAGCCCCTCGATCAGGTGGCCTGTCGTGTACGACTCGGGGTACCCCCCGCTCGCCACGACTACCCCCACCGTTGGCTCCTCCGACCACTCCACGTCCACCGAGGCGAGTGCGCCCTCCGCCGCCGCGCTGCAAACGGCGAACAGGTCGCTCTCCAGCCGGGGCATCAGGATCTGCGCCTCCGGGTCTCCGAGCCTCGCGTTGTATTCGAGCACGTAATTCCCCGCCTCGGTGATCATCAGCCCCGGGTAGAGCGTGCCGTTGAAGGGCCGCCCCATTGCCGCCATCCCCGCGATCGTCGGCTGCACCACGTCCCGCTCGATCGCCGCCGCCAGCTCCGGGGTGACGTCGGCGCTGGGGCTGTAAGCGCCCATCCCCCCCGTGTTGAGTCCCCGCCCGCCCGTGAGCGCCCGCTTGTAGTCCGTCGAGGAGGGCGTGACCACCGCCGTCTCCCCGTCGCAGATGGCGTGCGCGCTCGTCTCCCAGCCCTGCAACCGCTCCTCTACCACCACCTGGTCGCCGGAAGCGCCGAACTCGCGCTTGACCATGATCGCGTGCAACGCCGCCAGCGCCCCCTCGCGGTCGTCGCACACGAGCGCGCCCTTCCCCGCCGCCAGCCCGCTCGCCTTCACCACCAGCGGCCCATCCGGCAGCGACTCCACGTAGGCAACGGCCTCGCCGTGGTCCTGGAACGTGCGGTGCCTCGCCGTCGTGATGCCGTGGTCGACCATGAACTGCTTCGACCATGCCTTGCTCGCCTCGATCTGCGAGGCCGCCGCCGTCGGTCCGTAGCAGGGAAGCCCGCGCTCCCGCAGCCGGTCGACCAGACCCAGCGGCTGCGGGTCGTCCATCGTCGCCAGGTAGAAATCGATGTTGAGGTCGCTCGCCGCTGCCACCAGCCCGTCGATGTCCTTCGGCCCGACGTCCACGTTCGTCGCGACCCGCGAGGTTCCGCCGTTCCCCGGCGCGACATAAATGGCGTCGACATCGCGGCTCCGGCTCAGCTTCCACGCGACCGCGTGCTCACGGCCCCCCTGCCCCACCAGCAGAACGCGCGCGCCCACTAGCCCCTCACTCCCACTCGATCGTCCCCGGCGGCTTGCTCGTGATGTCGTAGACCACCCGGTTCACGGCATCGACCTCGTTCACGATGCGGTTCGAGACGCGCGCCAGCAGGTCGTAGGGAAGGCGCGCCCAGTCCGCCGTCATCGCGTCCTCCGCCACCACCGCCCGTAGCGCGATGGCGTTGCCGTACGTGCGGAAGTCGCCCATCACGCCCACCGTGCGCGAGTCTGTCAGCACGGCGAAGCTCTGCCACAGGTCGCGGTAGAGTCCGGCCGCGCGAACCTCCTCCAGGAAGATGGCGTCCGCCGCCTGCAAGACCGCCACCCGCTCCTCCGTCACCTCCCCGATGATGCGCACCGCCAGGCCCGGCCCGGGGAACGGCTGCCGCCACAGGATCTCGTCCGAGAGCCCGAGCTCCGCCCCGATCCGCCGCACCTCGTCCTTGAAGAGGAATCGCAGCGGCTCCACCAGCTCCAGGTCCATGTGCTCCGGCAGTCCACCCACGTTGTGGTGGCTCTTGATCCGCGCCGACCCCGCCCCGTGCGAGGCGCTCTCGATCACATCCGGGTAGAGCGTCCCCTGGCAGAGGAAACCCGCCCCCTCGATCGTCTTCGCCTCCGCCTCGAACACCTCGATGAACGTGTTGCCGATGCGGATGCGCTTCGTTTCCGGGTTCGTCACCTCCGCCAGCGCCGCCAGGAAGCGGTCGCTCGCGTCGATGTGCCGCAGGTTCATGTGCAGGTTGCGCTCGAAGGTGTCCACCACCTCCTCCGCCTCCCGCGCCCGCAGCAGTCCGTTGTCGACAAAGATGCAGGTCAGCCGGTCACCGATGGCGCGGTGCACGAGCGTTGCCGCCACCGCGCTGTCGACCCCGCCCGAGAGCCCGCAGATCACGCGTCCGTCGCCCACCTGCGCGCGGATGGCCGCTACCGTCTCCTCGACGAAATTCCCCGGCGTCCAGTCCGCTTCGACCCCGCACACCTCGCGCACGTAGTTCCCGAGCAGCTCGCCGCCCCGCGGCGTATGCACCACCTCGGGGTGGAACTGCAGGCCGTAGTAGCCCCGCTCCACGTCTGCCATCACGGCCACGGGCGAGTTCTCCGAGACCGCGAGCGAGGCGAATCCCTGCGGCAGCTCCTCGATCCGGTCGCCGTGGCTCATCCACACGTCGAGCTCGGCGGGAAGACCGGCCAGCAGCGGCGCGCTGCCCGAGGCCGAGATGGTCGCGGGGCCGAACTCGCGCTCGCGGCCCGGCCCCACCTTGCCCCCCAGCTGCTCGGCCAGCAGCTGCATCCCGTAGCAGATGCCCAGCACGGGCAGTCCCGACTCGAAGACCCAGTCAGCCGCGTGGGGCGCGCCCTCGTCGTACACGCTGTTGGGCCCGCCCGAGAGGACGAAGCCGCGTACGTCGAGGTGCTCCAGCGCGGCCGCCTCGGCGTTGTACGGAACGACCTCGCAGTAGGTGTTCAACTCGCGGATGCGGCGCGCGATCAGCATGCTGTACTGCGAGCCGAAATCAACAACGACGATGGCGGCGTGGGGCGAACGCGAGATGGTCCTGTTTTCCGCTTCGATCAGGGTTTCGGCCAACTCTGCTCAGCGCTCCGTCAGTGGAAGCTAGCAAAACTGTATAGTCTGGTCAACGAATTCATGGCCGTCCCTGCCGCTTCTGAACCTTCCCCGCAATCCATCGCCCAGACCATTGCCGCCCTTCGCGACGGCGGCCTCGCGATCCTCCCCACCGACACCGTCTATGGCGTCGCCGCCGACATCCGCCGCGACGATGCCGTCCGCGCCCTCTACGAGGCCAAGCGCAAGAGCCCCGACGAACCCCTCCAGCTCCTCTTCCCCGCCGACCCCGCCGCCCTCGCCCCCTACGCCCGCCTCAGCCCCGACGCCGCCCGCCTCATCGACGCCCTCCGCCCCCGCCCCCGGACCATCCCCCCCCCCCCGCCCCCCCCGCCGCCCCCGCCCCCGCCCGCCTCATCGACGCCCTCGGCCCCGGCCCCTGGACCATCATCACCCCCGCGGTCGAGGGCTGGTCCAGCCCCGCCCTTGCCGGTGGCGGCACCGTGGGCGTGCGCATGCCCCCCGTCCCCACCCTCCAGGCCGTGCTTGCCGGCCTCGGCGGCCCCGTCGCCGCTTCCAGCGCCAACCGCCACGGCGACCCCAGCCCCACCACCTGCGCCGAGGCCCTCGCCTCCCTCGGCGACCGCTGCGCTGCCGCCATCGACGACGGCCCCACCTCCCACGGCCTCGACTCGAGTGTCATCGACTGTAGCGTCGACCCTCCCCGTATCCTTCGCGAGGGCGCGCTCCCGGCGGCCACGATCGCCGGGCATCTCGGCCTCGCGGCTATCGAGGTCCTGCGGCGCGCGGGAGTGAACGGATGACCGCCGAAGGCATCGGCAAGCGAACCGTGCGCGACATTCCGGTCGAGGGCGAGCACGTGCTTCTCCGCGCCGACCTCAACGTGCCACTCGAAAACGGCGCCGTCGCCGACGACACCCGCATCCGCGAGTCCCTCCCCACCATCCGCTACCTGGTCGAGAACGGCGCCTCCGTGCTCGTCTGCTCCCATCTCGGACGGCCGAAGGGCGAGCGTAACCCCGACCTCAGCCTCGCTCCCGTCGCCGAGCGCCTCGCCGAGCTTCTCGGCCAACCCGTCGCCTTCGCCGAGGACTGCATCGGCGCACCCGCCGTGGAGGTCGCCCACGACCTCGGCCGCGGCGAGGTGGCCCTCCTCGAGAACCTGCGCTTCCACCCCGGGGAGGAGGCCAACGACCGGACCTTCGCCGCCGTCCTCGCCACCATGGCCCACGTCTACGTGAACGATGCGTTCGGCGCCGCCCACCGCGCCCACGCCTCCACCGCCGGCGTTGCCGCCTTCCTCCCCGGCGTGGCCGGTCTCCTCCTGGAGAAGGAGGTGCGCTACCTCGGCTCGCTCGTCGCCGATCCGCCCCGCCCCTTCGCTGCCATCGTCGGCGGGGCCAAGGTCAGCACCAAGATCGCCGCCATCGACCACCTCCTCCCCAAACTCGACCGGCTCCTTGTCGGCGGCGGCATGGCCAACACCTTCCTCAAGGCGAAAGGCGTCGACGTCGGCGCCTCCCTCGTCGAGGACGACCTCCTCGACATGGCCCGCGACATCCTCTCCCGAGCCGACGCTGAGGGCGTGGCCGTCAGCCTCCCCGTCGACGCCGTCGTCGCCGCCCGGCTCTCCGCCGAGGCCGAGGCGGACACCGTCCCCGTCGACGCCTTCCCCCCCGACCGCATGATCCTCGACGTCGGCCCCGCCACCCTCGCCGCCTTCGAGCGTGCCCTCGCCGACACCGCTGCCGTTGTCTGGAACGGCCCGCTCGGTGTTTTCGAGATCGAGCAGTTCGCGGGCGGCTCCTTCGGCCTCGCCCGCGCACTTGCGGAACTCGACGCCACGACCGTCGTCGGCGGCGGCGAGACCGCCGCCGTCGTCGCCCGCTCCGGCCTCGCCGAGCGCTTCACCCACGTCTCGACCGGCGGCGGCGCCTCCCTCGAGATGCTCGAGGGCCGCGAGCTTCCCGGCGTCGCCGCCCTCCTCGACGCCTGACGCGCTTCGCCCCTCTCCCCCCGCGCCCGTAAGATCGCCGCATGGACCTCGACCTCGCCGCGAAACTGCAACAGCCTGCCGAATCCAAGGTCGTACTCTGCGTGCTCGATGGCCTCGGCGGCATGGCCCGCCCCGAGACCGAGCGGAGTGAGCTGGAGCAGTCCGACACCCCCAACCTCGACCGCCTCACCGAGACCTCCGACGTGGGACTGACGATCCCCGTGGGGATCGGCATCACGCCCGGCAGCGGCCCCGGCCACCTCTCCCTCTTCGGCTACGACCCTTACCGCTTCGATATCGGCCGCGGCGTCCTCGAAGCCGTCGGCATCGACTTCGAGCTCGGCCCCGACGACGTCGCCGCGCGCGGCAACTTCTGCACCCTCGACGCCGACGGCAATATCAGCGACCGCCGTGCCGGGCGCATCGCCAGCGAGCTGTCGGCGGCCATCGTCGAGCGCCTGCGCACAGTCGAGCTCGACGGCGCCGAGGTCTGCGTCGAGCCCGTACGCGAGCACCGCTTCGTCCTCGTCCTCCGCGCCCCCGGCCTGGGCGAAGATGTCAGCACCACCGACCCCCAGCGCGAGGGCGTCCCGCCCCTCCCCGCCGAGGGCGCCGATCCCGCCAGCGAGCGCACCGCCGCCCTCGTCAACGAGTTCGTTGCGAAGGCTGGTGAGCTGCTCGCAGAGGAAAAGGCCGCCAACGGCCTTACCCTCCGCGGCTTCGCCACCTACCCCGCGCTCCCCCAGATCGAGGACGTCTGGGGCCTTCGCGCCGCCGCCCTCGCCGTCTACCCCATGTATCGCGGCCTCGCCAAGCTCGCGGGCATGCGCGCCCTCGCCTGCCCCGGCGGCATGGAGGAGCAGCTAGCCGTTGCCCGCGAACGCTGGGACGAGTTCGACTACTTCTTCATCCACTACAAGAAGACCGACGCCGCCGGCGAGGACGGCGACTTCATTGCCAAGGTCAGTGCCCTCGAGGAGTTCGATACGCACGTCCCCGGCCTCACCGACCTCGGCGCCGACGTCCTCATGGTCGCCGGCGACCATTCCACCCCCGCGCTCATGGCCGCACACTCCTGGCACCCCGTGCCCTTCCTCCTCCACTCGGCCGTCGCCCGTGGGGGAAGCGTCCAGCACTTCACTGAACGCGAGTGCCTAGGGGGGAGCCTCGGCATCTTCCCCGCCGTCGAGGCCATGCCCCTCGCCATGGCCCACGCCGGACGCCTGCAGAAATACGGAGCCTGAGGAGAAGCCATGCGTCGCCCCTTCATCGCCGGGAACTGGAAGATGAACACCTCCGAGCAGGAGGCCGCCGCCCTCGCAACGGGCGTTGCCGAGGCCACCGCCGGCGCCACCTGCGACGTTGCCGTCTGCCCGCCCTTCCCCCACCTCGCCGCCGTGCGTGCGGCCGTCGACGGCAGCAATGTCGCCGTCGGCGCGCAGGACGTGTACTGGGAAGCCTCCGGCGCCTTCACCGGCGAGGTGAGCGTGGCCGCCCTCGAGTCCTACTGCCGCTACGTCATCATCGGCCACAGCGAGCGCCGCGCCCTCTTCGGCGATACCGACGATTGGGTGAACCGCAAGGCCGCCGCCGTCCTCGCCTCCTCCCTCGACCCCATCGTCGCCGTGGGCGAGACGCTGGCCCAGCGCGATGCCGGCGAGATGGCCGACGTCCTCGATCGGCAGGTCCGCCGTGGCCTCGCGGGCCTCGATCTGAGCGCCCGCGTCACCGTCGCCTACGAACCCGTCTGGGCCATCGGCACCGGCCAGACCGCCACCCCGGAGATGGCGCAGGAGGCCTGTGCCCTCATTCGCAACCTCCTCAGCGAGCTTGGCGGCGATGCGGCTGGCGACATCCGCATTCAGTACGGCGGCAGCGTGAACCCGGGCAACGCCGCCGAACTCCTCGCCCAGCCCGACATCGATGGCGCCCTCGTCGGCGGCGCTTCCCTCAAGGCCGACCAGTTCGCCGCCATCGTTGCGGCCGCGGGCTGATCCCGTGCGGCGGCTCGTCGCCGTCGTCGGTCCGACTGCCGCCGGCAAGTCCGCCCTCGCCCTGACCCTCGCCCAGCGCTTCGGCGGCGAGGTCGTCAACGCTGACAGTCGCCAGGTCTACCGCGGCATGGACATCGGCACCGCCAAGCCCTCCCCCGAGACGCGCGCCCTCCTTCCCCACCACCTCTACGACATCGCCGATCCCACCGACTCCTACAGCCTTGCCCTCTACCGCAACGACGCCTCCGCCGCGCTCGAAGATGTCTGGGCGCGCGGCGAGCTCGCCTGGCTCGTTGGTGGCACCGGCCAGTACGTCTGGGCCCTCCTTGAGGCCTGGCAGGTCCCCGACGTCGCCCCACACCCCGACCTCCGAGCCGCGCTCGCCGATGTCGCCGAAGCTGAAGGCCCCGAGACCCTCCACGCCCGCCTCCGCTCCGTCGACCCCGAAGCCGCCGACCGCATCGACGCCCGCAACGTTCGCCGTGTCATCCGCGCCCTCGAAGTGCACGAGGTGACCGGCAAGCCCATCACCGCCTGGCAGACGAAGGGCACGCCCGACTTCGACTTCCGCATCCTCGGTGTCCGGTGCGAGGAGAAGGAACTGATCTGGCGCATCAACCGGCGCACCGAGGCCATGTTCGCGGGCGGCCTCGTCGAGGAGACGCAGGCCCTCCTCGACGCAGGCGTCGCCCCCGACGCCTCCGCCCTCTCCTCCATCGGCTATTCCGAGGCCCTCCGCGAACTCAGGGGCGACATAACCCGAGACAAGGCCATCGAACTCACCAAGCGCTCGACCAAGCGTCTCGCCCGCCGCCAGCGCCAGTGGTTCCGCCCCCAGGACCCCCGCATCGCCTGGGCGACCAATCTCGACGGGGCAGCCGAGGCGCTTGGCCCGTTCCTGCTGCCGAGTGCCTAGCGGAAGGGTGGATAGTCCGGCCGGACATCCCCGAGTTCGCGAGCCGTGGGGCCTTCCTTGGACGAGCCGGTACCAAGGGCACTGAGCTTGCGGCGGGCGCGGACCGCATCGATTCCAGCTTCCACGATCTCCCCGAAGTCGCTTGCGAGTTCGGACAACGGGGGATAGCCGTCGTCGTCGGCGGCGAAGACTCCGAGGCGCGGTTTCGGGCGTGGTCCCGGCGGAGGCAGCTTCGACAGCTTGTCGTCGATCGCCTCCCGCACCAGGCACGACACCGACACCCCCCGCTCCGCCGCCAGGCTGCGCAGCGCGTCCAGCTTTCCGTCGTCGATCGTCACGGTTGTGCGCGTCATGCACACATGGTACCGGATGCGCGCACACCATCCTGTCGTACACTCGCCACCATGCGTGTGACGAAGATGCACGGCCTCGGAAACGACTACGTCTACCTCCGGCCCGAGGCCGAGCTGGACTGGTCTGCCCTTGCCCGGCAGGTCAGCGACCGCCACTTCGGCGTCGGCAGCGACGGCCTCATCCTCGCCCTCCCCTCCGACGTGGCCGACCTGCGTATGCGCATGTTCAACGCCGACGGCTCCGAGGCCGAGATGTGCGGCAACGGCATCCGCTGCCTCGCGAAATACGCTGTCGAGGAGGGCATGGTCCCCTCCGACATCGAGTCGGTGACCATCGAGACGCTCGCTGGCATCCTCACGCTCCAGCTCTTCCGCGCGAACGGCTCCGTCGCCGCCGCCCGCGTCGATATGGGCCCGCCCAGCTTCGACCCCGCCTCCCTCCCCGCTGCCGTCGACGGCCCCGGCCCCGTCGTCGACCATCCCCTCGAGGTCGACGGCATGCAGCTGCGACTCACCCTCGCGAGTATGGGTAACCCCCACGCTATCCACTGGCTCGATGGCGATGTCGACGACTTCCCCCTCGAGCGCATCGGCCCGCTCGTCGAGCACCACCCGCTGTTCCCCAACCGCACCAACTTCCAGGTCGTGCAGGTCGTGGGCCGCGACCACGTCCGCCACCGCGTCTGGGAGCGGGGTACCGGAATCACCCTCGCCTCGGGCACCAGCGCCTCCGCTGTCTGCGCCGCCGGACGCCTGACCGGCCGCACCGGGGATGCCATCACCGACTCCCTCCCCGGCGGCGACCTTCACCTCTCCTGGGACGGCCGGGGCTCCGTCTTCATGACCGGCCCCGCCGCCCGCGTCTTCGACGCCGACTGGCACGAGGCCTGGTCCTGATGCCCTTCGTTCAGGCCGGCGACATCGACATCTACTACGAACTGGAGGGCGAGGGTCCGCGCGTCCTCAACATCAGCGGCACCGGCGGCGACCTCCGCCGGCGCCCCGGCCTCGCCTCCCTCCTCTCCGACCGTCTCACGACCCTCTCCTACGACCAGCGTGGCCTCGGCCAGACCACCATCCCCGATGGCCCCTACAGCATGGCCGGCTACGCCGCGGACGCTGCCGCCCTCCTCGACGCCCTTGGCTGGGACACCTGCATGGTCATGGGCACCTCGTTCGGGGGCATGGTTGCCCAGGAGTTCGCGGTCACCTTCCCCGAGCGTGTCGAGAAGCTGGTCCTGAACTGCACCTCAAGCGGGGGCGCGGGCAAGCCCTCCTACCCCCTGCACGAGCTCCAGTCCCTCGAACCCGAAACCCGCATGCGCACCCAGATCCGCCTCAGCGATACCCGCGTGACTCCCGAGTGGGAGGAGGCGAACGCCGAGGAGCTCGAAGCGCTGCTCGACCAGCGCCGCACAATGGCCGTCATCGGCGCCGACGAGCCACGCCGCGAGGTCGGCGCCGGCCTCCAGCTCGAGGCCCGCGTCCACCACGACGTCTACGACCGCCTCCCCGCCCTCGCCATGCCCGTCCTCGTCTGCGCCGGCGCCTACGACGGCATCGCCCCGCCCGCCAACAGCCGCGCCATAGTCGACCAGATCGAGAACGCTCGCTACGAGGAGTTCGAGGGCGGCCACGGCTTCTTCTGGCAGGACCCCCGCGCCGCCGAGACCATCATCGCCTTCCTCGTGGGTGATGGTTGAGCAAGACGAGGCAAGTGGCGGGCGCTATCGTAGAAGCGGAAGGCAGCATCGATGAGCAAGACAACCGAGATCGTCTTTGAGGTCAGCCAGGATGAGGTCGATGGCGGCTACTCCGCCACCGCGCTTGGCTATGGCATCCATACTCAGGGCGAGACGATTGAAGAAGTTCGGGCGAGTGTCCGGGATGCTGTCGAGTGCTACTTCGACGAGACGATGCCACGTCCTACCGTGATCCGTCTCCACTTTGTACGTGATGAAGTCCTTGCCCTGTGAGGCTTCCCCGCGACGTGACCGGGGCGAACTGCAGTGGGCCCTTCGGCGCTTCGGATATGAGGCCACTCGTCAGACCGGTTCGCACGTTCGGGTCACTACCCAGGTCAATGGTGAGCACCACGAGGTAGTTCCACAGCACAACCCAATCAAGGTCAAGACGCTGTCCAGCATTCTCAAGAGTGTCGCGGCTCACCATGACTTGAGTGTTGAGGAGTTGCTGACAAGGCTTCGGCTGTAGTTCCGTCCTCCGCCCAAGTGGCCTCCCCTCGCGCCCCGTCCCCTGCTCGCGTAGCATTGCGAGTATCACTGAGCGTTGCCGCGCCCTTTGTGCTGCGCGCGCCCCTGGAGACCCCCCAGATGGTCATCGAAACCGGCTATACCACCCCCACGGAGAAGGCCTCCGAGCCCCTGATGGGGACCCGGCTCATCCCCAAGGAGCGCTACACCTCCACGGAGTACATGGAGCTCGAGTGGGAGCGCATGTGGACGAAGGTCTGGAACATGGCCGGCCGCGAGTCCGACATCCCCAACGTCGGCGACTACTTCACCACCGAGCTCGGCTCCGAGTCCTTCCTCATCGTTCGCGAGGCGGAGGACAAGGTCCGCGCCTTCTACAACGTCTGCCCCCACCGCGGGAACCAGATTCGCAACGCCGGCATGGGCCACGCCGAGTCGTTCCAGTGCGCCTACCACTTCTTCGAGTTCAACCTCGACGGCTCCAAGAAGTTCGTCCCCGACGAGGACACATTCACCCAGGGCGTTCCCCAGGAGACGGCCCTCACCGAGGTGTCCTGCGACACGTGGGGCGGCTTCGTCTGGTTCAACATGAACCCCGACGCCGAGCCCCTGCTCGACTTCCTCGGTGTCGTCGCCGAGCACCTCGCTCCCTACCACTTCGAGGAGTACGCCATCGGCCAGGACATGACGGTCGAGTGGGACACCAACTGGAAGGCCTCCGTTGACGCCTTCAACGAGGTCTACCACGTGCAGGGTATCCACCCCCAGTTGCTGGAGTCGCTTGACGACATCCACGTGCAGATCGACCTCTACGAGCGCCACAACCGCTACCTGGTCCCCTTCGGGCTCGTGAGCCCGCGCTACCCGAACCAGAACGAGGTCACCCAGCCGCTCAAGCAGTTCCTGGCGGGCTCGGGCATCGACCCCGACACCTTCGAGGGTGGCATGGGCGATGTCCGTCCGGCCATGCAGAAGGCCGTTCGCGCTGCCGCCGTGGCCCAGGGCATGGATGTGTCGGGTCTCAACGACGACCAGATGTCAGACGACTACCACTACTACATCTTCCCCAACCTCACCCTGAACATCACCGCCCTCGGCTTCGGCTTCTTCCGGCAGCGCCCGCATCCGACCGACCCGAACAAGATGTTCTTCGACCTCCAGGGCTACGTGCGCGTCCCCCAGGGCGCCGACCCGCCCCCGCGGCCCGTCCACACCCAGCACAAGCACGGCGAGATCTCCATCGGCCTCGTGATGGACCAGGACTCCTACAACCTGCCGCGTGTTCAGAAGGGCATGAACTCGCGCGCGTACAAGGGCCTGCTCATCAACTACCGCGAGCGCCGCATCCGCCACATGCACACCGTGCTCGACGGCTACCTCGAGGGCCCCGACCGCTAGCCGACCCCATCGGCGATACGACAACCACTGTCGGCAGCCGGACCCCCACGGTCCGGCTGTGGTGATCTCGACGCTCCTCGCGGCGGGGCGGTATCGTCCCCGCACGCCCCGGGAACCGGGAGGCCCCATGGACCACGCCACGACCCTCCGCGCCATGCTCCACCGCCCCGAGATCGTCGTCCTGCCCGGCGCCTACGACGCCCTCTCCGCGCGCCTTGCCCAGCAGGCCGGCTTCGAGGCGCTCTTCACGACAGGCTTTGGCTTCTCCGCCTCCGCCCTCGGCGCCCCCGACATCGGCCTCCTCACCATGTCCGAGACGATGGAGCGCGTGCGCCACATCGTCCGCGCCATCGACGTCCCCCTCGTCGCTGATATGGACACCGGCTACGGCAACCCCCTCAACGTCATCCGCACCGTCCGCGAGTGCGTCGAGTCGGGAGTCGCCGGCATCATCCTCGAGGACCAGGAGTGGCCGAAGAAGTGCGGCCACTTCGAGAACAAGCGCGTCATCCCCGCCGAGGAGCAGGTCGCCAAGCTCCACGCCGCCGTCGAGGCGCGTGGCGATAGCGACCTCGTCATCATCGGCCGCACCGATGCCCGCGGCCCCCTCGGCCTCGACGAGGGCATCCGCCGCGGCAAGCTCTACCACGAGGCCGGCGCCGACGTCGTCTTCGTCGAAGCCCCCCAGTCCCTCGACGAGTTGCGCGCCATCGCCGGCGCCTTCCCCCGCGGCACTCCCCTCTTCGCCAACATGATCGAGGGCGGCAAGACCCCCCTCCTCACTGCCGCCGAGCTGCAGGAGATCGGCTTCACCATGGTCGTCTACCCCCTCTCCGGCCTCTTCTCCGCGGCGAAGGCCATCGGCGAGACCTACCAGGCTCTCCACGACACCAAGACCACCGCCTCCCGCCGCGACCACATGGTCGACTTCCACCAGTTCGAGGGCATCGTCGACGCTCCCGGCTGGCGCGACACCGAGACCCGCCACTCGGTGCACTGATGGCCGAGTTCGACGCCGAGACCGAGGCCACCCTCGACCAGCTCTCGCGCTTCCTCTCCGAAGGCGACCGCCAGGCGGGTCGCGAGGCCGCCGTCTACGCCATTCTCATGACTGAGGGCGACCTCTCGCCCGGCGCCGCCACCATCGCCGAGTGGTGCTACGAGTACGCCGGCGAGGGCATTGCCTACCACCAGTGGCCCGCGCTCGTCGCCGCCCGCAGCCTCACCCCCGACCCGGCAGACTCCGCCGCCTCCCGCGCCCACGCCCGCGCGAAGCGCGACTCCCTCGCCCAGGGCCTCACCGACAAGGGCGAGATTCCGAGTTAGCGCCGCCGCGCCGCCGCCTGCTCCTCCGGAGTCGGCAGCGTGATCCCCGCGTCGTCGAACGCCTTCTCCACCGCCGCGCGACTGATCTTCGCGTCGGGCGTTGTCGCGACCCACTCCTGGCTGCTACGCTTCGACTCCATCTGCCCGCGGAAGTGCGGGATGACGTACCGCGAGAACAGCTCGTAGCTGTGAACCGTCTGCTCCCACGTGCCCCACTCGTGCGCCCGCGCCAGGAACTCGCCGAACCCGCCCGTTATCTGCAGCAACCGCTCGATGCCCGCGATCGCGTCGTCGGGTGTCCCGATGATGACCCCGCCCTGCTCCATCCCCGCCTCCAGCGTCGATGCGTCGGGTTGGCTGGCCGAGCTGATCGTCCCGCTGAAGTACTCCACCAGCTCGCGCTCGTAGCCGGCTCGCGCCTGATCCATCGCCTCCTCGCGCGAGTCGGCCCGGGGGGAGGGGACCCCCCCCCCCCCCCGGGCCCGCGCCACCCCGGGCCCCCCCCCCCCTCCCGCCCCCGGCCACGTGACACCTCGTGCCCCGCCTCCCCTGCCGCCTCCTCGTACCAGCTCCATGTGCGCGAGAGCGCCTCTCCGCTCGCGTCGCTCAACCCCCCGAACGACATCATGTCGATGCCGTGCCGCCCTGCCGCTTTCTCCCCCCCCGGCGCCCCCGCCGCCGCCGCTGCCATCGGCGGGTGCGGGTGCGTGTACGGCGAGATCTGCAGGCGCGCCTCGTGCAGCCTGAACCAGTCCGTCTCGGTCGTGACCACCTCGCCGCGGAACAGCCGCATGATCACGTCGAGCGATTCGTTCATCATGCGCCGCTGGTCGAGCGGGTCGATGCCCATCATCACGGCGTCCGAGCTGAGCCCTCCCGGCCCGATGCCGAGCATGGCCCGCCCCCGCGTCATGTGGTCCAGCTGCACGAACCGGTCGGCCACGATGAGTGGATGCTGGTAGGGCAGACTCAGCACGCCCGACCCGATTCGCAGCTTCTTCGTGCGCTGCGCCGCCGCCACGATGAACAGCTCCGGCGAGGCGATGATCTCCCACCCCGCCGTGTGGTGCTCCCCGATCCAGGCCTCGTCGAAGTCGAACCGCTCGAGCTGTTCCAGCAGCTCCAGGTCACGGTCGAACGCGACCGTCGGGTTCTCCTCGACCCGGTGGAACGGCCCCAGGAAGATGCCGAACTTCATCCGTGGCGGTCTGTACGTCGTCATCGCCGGCCAATCCTACAGCCGGGGGAGACCAACCGCCGTTCGAGTCTGCCGGTGTCCTGCATCGGTCCCGAGTAGGATGGCCCGCCACCGCTACGACCCAGGGGGCGACACCGGCGTGAACATCGACTACCTCATCCTCGCCGACTGGGCCGAGGTCATCAACGGCAAGATCTACCTGCAGGGCGGTGGCTGGACCGCCATCAACGCTCGCGAGCCCCTGCCCGTGAGCCGCACCATCGCCATCGCCGTCTCTCCCCGCGTCGAGTGGCACGAGACCAACCAGCCCCACGATCTCGCGATTCGCATCATCCGCGAGGAGGGCCAGGCCGAGCTCGCCAGGATCGACGCCCGCTTCGAGGTCGGTCGCAGCGCTGGTCTGCCCCAGGGCGCCTCCCAGCCGCACCCCATCGCCGTCAACCTGCCCCTCAAGTTCGAGCGCGCGGGCGAGTACGAGGTCCGCGCCTCCATCGACGGCGAGGAGGTCACGACCCTCGCCTTCCGCGTCGACCAGAAGGCGTCCTAGCTGCCGCCCTGCCCCGTGAGCCCGTACTTCGGAACCGGTCCGAAGGCCGCGCATTCGAAGTGCGCCGACCCCACCTGGTCGCCGCTCTTCAGCAGCACGAAGCTCTCCGCCAGCACCGTCGGGAACTCAACCTCGTTCCCGTCGCCGTCGATGATCTTGGTCGGGTGCGTGCAGTCCCATACCTCACCCTCTTCGTGGTACTCGCCCCGGTAGGCGCCCTGCCCCAGCCGGTCGTTGAACCCGCCGAAGTAGCCCCCGCCCTGGCAGTACACCCAGCCCATGTCCTCGATCTCGAACTCGCGCCTGACGCCTTCCGAGTCGTGGATCGCGATGCTGCCCCCGCTGATGCGGCTGCTGCCATCGTAGAACGTGAGGTTGTGGTCCACGTCCGTCACGAACACTTCCCGGTCCTCGTGCAGGATCTCGCCCGTCATCTTGTTCCACGACCCATCCACGTTTGCGATCGCGCCTGACCACTTCGTCCCGTCTGGATCCTCGATGAACTCGTAGAAGCCGGCGTGGTCCGGCATCGTGTACAGCACCCAGTTGCGCAGCCCCTGCGGGCGCTGGACCGTCGGCGCCGGCGAGGCGTGCATGGGCGGTCCCCCCCGGCCCCGCAGGATCCCCCACGAGTGATTTCGGAACACCCCCGACCGCTCCGGCGTCAGCTCGAAGCGCTTCCCCGCCACCTCGATCCACCCCTCCGCGCGCCCCGCCACCTCGTACGTCATGCGCTCCATCAGCAGCCACCCGTCGATGCGGTTCGTGCTCAGCGGCCCGTGATACGGCCGCCCCACCGAGTGGCACACGATGTCGCAGGCGATGCCGTACTCGTTCGGCTCCAGCACCAGCCGGATCGACTTCATCGGCTCCAGCAGCTCCACCCGCAACGGCCCCACGCGGTACTCGAAGTCCGGCCGCAGCTGCCGCGAGACGCGGATGTTGTACTGCTTCCCCTCGTGCCGGATGCACACGAAACCGTCGAGCACGTTCGTGTTCTGGTACAGCCGCACCGTCGATACCAGCGACACGTCCCCGTCCATGTCGCACAGGCAGATGTAGTGCCCGTCGTTCCAGTGCTTGTCCGAGGTGTGAACCGCCGCGAACGACTCCGGGATCTGGTGGAAGGGGTACTCGTCGGCCTTGATCAGCATGGCTCTCTCCTCAGGGGACGTTCGTTGTGCGCTGCGTGCCCCGCGTCCGCAGGTCGCGGTGCGTGATGATCCAGTCGTGGCCGTCCCCGACCCGCCGCATCTCGTCGATGTAGCTCGCCCAGAGGGTCGTGATCGTGTCCGGGTCGCCGGCCATGAAGTGGGTCGCCTGCAGCCCCGTCTCGACGTGCGCAACGTCCCCGTCGAACTCGACGACCTGGTTGCCGAGCAGGTGCTGCGTAGCCCCGAACGGCACGAGCAGTCGGCGGATGGTCTCCGTGTAGGTGTCCCCGCCGTGCTGCGTCTCCGGCGAACCGATATTCACGAACACGAGGTCGTCCGCGAAGCAGGAGCGCATCGTCGCGAAGTCGTGGCTGTCCACCGACCTCGCGTAGCGGATGAGCAGATCCATGATCGCCAGCCGGTCCAGTTCGTGGCCGAGGTCGCTGCTCATCGCGCTGCTCCGGGCGGGGACGCTACACGTTCGTGGTGGTCGGCGTGCGAACGGGGCGGCGCGAGCCGCCCCGTCACCCGTTGCCTAGTTGGCGGCCGCAGCCTGGCGGCCGGGGATCGTCGCGGCGCCCTCGCCCGTGTAGAGCGGCATGCCGCTCTCGTTCACGTCGCGCCAGTGCGTGTGCGCCAGCGTGTGCATGATGAACACGGCCTGCTGCGCGTTCCAGAGCCCCTGCGCGTCCTGCGTCTGGTTGACCGCTTCCTTCGTGATCTTGAGGCCGAAGGACGGCTTTTCCGCGATCTTTCGCGCAAGGTCCTCGACGTACGCGCTCAGCTCGTCGCGTGGCACGACCTCGTTCACCATGCCCGCTTCGTAGCAGCGCTGCGCGCTCACCCAGTCGCCCGTGTACAGCATCTGGCGGGCGAGCCGGTGGCCGAACTCCCACGGATGGGCGAAGTACTCGACGCCCGGGATGCCCCAGCCGACCACCAGGTCGCGGAACTCGGCGTCGTCGGAAGCGATGATGATGTCGCAGACCCAGGCCAGCATCAGGCCGCCGGCGATGGTCTTGCCCTGCACCTCGGCAATCATGGGCTTCGGCAGGTTGCGCCAGCGCCGGCACATCTGCAGGTAGATCTCTTCCTCGCCCGCCATCGCGCCTTCCGCGCCGGGCGCGTCGAAGTTGGCCCACGTGCCGACAGGCTTGAAGTCGGCGCGCGTTGCCCCCGTGCCCCCGCGCATGTCGTGGCCGGAGTTGAAGTGCGGCCCCTCGCCGCTGAGGATAATGACCTTCACCTGGGCATCCTGGTTCGCCGCGTCGAAGGCGTCGTTCAGGTCGTAGGTGAGCTGCAGGTCCTGCGCGTTGCGCGCTTCCGGCCGGTTCATGCGGACCCGCACGATCTCCGGCGTCAGGTTCTCGTAGAGTACGGTCTTGAATTCGGGCATGCGTACCTCCCTGTTCGTGCCGCGAATCATAGTGGGCTTGCACGCATGCCGCCCCTGACCACCCGCTACCCGCCCCGCGCCCACGCCACCCGCTCGTCGATGTGCCGTTCCAGCGTGTATTCCACCGGCTGGAACCCGTTCGCGAACCAGAACGGCTCACCGCTGTAGTTCGCCGAGAGCACGTGCAGCGTGCAGCGCTCGTATCCCTCGCCCCGCGCCCACGCCATCCCCTGGTCGAGCAGTGCCCGCCCCACGCCCCCATCCTGCGCCTCCGGGTCGACGATCCCCATGAACAGGTACACGTTCTTCTCTGCGTTGACGTATGGCGGGAAGAACCCCTGCTTCAGGAAGCTCGTCAGCCCCACCGGCTGACCGTCCCGGTAAGCCACGAAGTGTGGGTTCCCATCGCCCTCCAGCATCGCCGAGAAGAAGGTGCGCGCCATCCCGTCGTACTCGGGAAGCACCGGCCAGAACATGAACATGGGTGAGGCGATGTGGTGCAGCCCCAGCGTCCGAGCCAGCTCCAGCAGCACCCCCACGTCTTCGCTCCCCGCCTCCCGGACCTCGACACCCTCGGCATGCGCCCCCGCCACCGGCCCCGTCCCCTCTCGCACGGCGATCGAGACGTGACGCCCGAACCCGAGGTTGAACCACGCCTCCTGCAGCCGCTCGTCCCCCTCGATCAGGTGTACCGAGTGGTGGAAGTACCCCGCCGCCACCCATCGTTCGGCCAGCTCCCGGTAGAGCAGCCGGCACACGGCATTAGCGTCGTTCCCCCCCCGGGCCGCCCCGTCGCCCCCGCCCGCGCCCGCCGGGTCGCGCGACCCGACCCGGACCGCACGAGGGGTCGAGAGCTGGCCCATGTAGTTGTCCGGCGACGCTCCCGCCATCCGCTCGCCGATTGCGAACCCCGCGAGCGTCTCCCCGTCGACGGCCACTACCCCGTCCGTGCGCTCGTTGTCGAGCCACGTCGCCAGCATCGCCCGCGCCTCTCCCACGTCCGCCAGCCCCTCCACCAGCACCGGATGCCGCTCGCGGTCGCGCCGGTGGTTCTCCGCGACGAGCGCCGCAGCGCCGTCAAGGTCGCCGTGCTCGAAGGGCCGTACCGTCACGCGCGCCATGCGCTCCTCCTGGCGTAGCCGCGTCTAGCGGCTCGCTCCTCTACCCTACCCGCTCAGGAGGTGGGTCATGGACCTTGGACTGGCGGGACGCAATGCGATCATCCTGGGCGCGAGCCGTGGCATCGGCCGCTACACGGCGGAAGCACTCCTCGACGAAGGGGCGAACGTCGCCATTTGCGGGCGCGATGCCGAACGCCTCGAGCAGACCCGCGCCGACCTCGCCGCTCGCGGCCCCGGAACCGTGCACGCGGCCGCCGCCGACCTTGCCGACTCCGACTCCACCCGCGCCTTCGTAGCCGGCGCCGTCGAAGCCCTTGGCGGCCTCGACATCCTCATCCACAACGCCACCGGCCAGTCCGGCCAGGACGCCGAAGGCTGGCAGAGCACCTTCGATGTCGACGTGATGGCCGCCGTCCACGCCGTCGAGGCCGGCCAGCCGGCCCTCGAGGCCAGCGACGCCGCCAGCGTCATCTTCATCGGCTCCACCGCCAGCAAGCAGTGGTTCGGACGCTGGTCCTCGTACGGCCCCCTCAAGGGCGCCATGCGCGTGCTCGCCAACGAGCTCGGACAGGCCCTCGGCCGCAAGGGCATCCGCGTGAACGCGCTCTCCCCCGGCGCCACCCTCATGCCCGGCGGCAACTGGGACCGCACCCGCCAGGCCAACCCCGACTTCTACAAGGGGGTCGAGCGCAGCATCCCCTTTGGACGCCTCGGCAGCGGCGAGGAGGTCGCCCGCGCCATCACGTTCCTCGCGAGCCCCGCGGCCAGCTGGATCAACGCCACCCACATCATCGTCGATGGCGGCCAGGGCAAGTTCGTCGACTAACGGAGAGGCGTGGTCGGGAGGACTGATACTGCCTCCCATGCCACGGCGACTTCCACGTCGCTGTCGGCGGGGTAGTCGTAGCTCAGCACCGGGTGCACGAATTCGGTCTGGTACAGCAGGCGACCTTCGTGGTGGACCGCTGCGACGAGGGTGTAGAGCCCGTACGGTTCGATGGCTTCGGGGTCGTACGGCACCTGGAACTCGATCGGCAGGCGCCCCATCCCTGCGATGACGTGTTCGCCCAGAGTCACCGTGTCGCCGTTGGCCGAGGAGATATCGACCAGGCGCACCGTGACCACGGTCCCATCCGGTAGCCCGATGGCTCCGCCTCGGTAGAAGACGACTCCCGTGACCACTCCGTCACCTGACTCCGCCTCCCCGGCAGGTTCCGCTTGCACGGTGAAGTCGCCGTAGCGATAGCGCCCGTCGCTGCTCACCCCGGATGTGAGCGACAGGGGCACGGTCCCCATCGTCTCCCAGCTTCCGCCCCTGGCTCGAGCCGAGATGTGGAGGTTCTGCGGGTCGTCGATCTCCTGCCAGACGCGCACTTCCGCCACCACCCCGGAGTCGGACTGCGCCACTGCAACCCCGATCACGCCCACTGCCAGCAGGCCGACGAGGAAGGGAACGGCGAGACGGTTGATGCCAGACATGGCCAACTACCTCCAACCCAGTGTGTGCTGGAGGAGTCACGCTCGGAAAGGCAAAGCGGTAAACGTTCTGGCTAGTCCTTACCTGGCTCCGCGGCCGGGATACGCGCCCGCAGCGTGGATGCCGCCTCCCGGTCCCGTATGAGCAGCGCCACCAGGATCCCCCCCGCGATGAACGCCCCGGTCACGATGAAGCCGTCGGAGAACGCGCTCACCGACGCCGCCACATCGTCGAGCGGCCCGAGCATGGCGCCGTGGTGCGCCAGGCGGCTCGTGAGCACCGTCGCGATAATCGCCACACCGAAACTCTGCGCCACCTGCCGCGTCGCGTTGAAGGCCGCCGTCGCCCGGCCCGTGTCCGCCATGCTGATGCCTGCGAAGGCCGCCGTCTGCAGCGGCACCAGCATCATGCTGAAGCCCACGCCACGCATGAACATCGTTCCCTGTATCTGCCAGACGTTCGTGCCCAGGTCCATCAGGATCAGCGGAACCGTAGTTGCGCTCGCCACCGCCAGGCCGATGGCCACAAGCCGCCGCGGCCCCACGATCGGGTAGATGCGCGCCATCACCGGCGCCATCACCATGACGCCGATCGCCTGCGGGAACGTCGCCAGTCCGGATTCGAAGGGGCTCATCCCTCGCTCCAGCTGCAGGATCAGCGGTAACAGGAAGAGCGTCGAAGCGAACCCCATGAAGGCCACGCTCTGCGTGAGGTTCGCCAGCGCGAACATCCGGTTCAGGAAGAGCCGCACGTCGATGAGCGGCTCCTCGGTGCGTAGCTCGACCAGTACGAAGATCGCCAGCAGCGCCAGTCCCGCCCCGCCGAACCCGAGCACGACCGCGTCGCCAAAGCCCCGCTCTCCCGCCTCCGCCAGGCCGTACAGGAACACCGCCAGCCCGCCCGAGGCGAGCATGAACCCCGGAATGTCGATACGGCCGGGGTTGTCCTCGCGCTGCTCCCGCAGGAACGCGACCGCGAGCACGATGCCGATGACCCCCACGGGGATGTTCACGAGGAAGATCCACGGCCACGAGAGGTAGTCGAGGATCAGCCCCCCGACGAGCGGGCCGCTCGCGGGCGCGAACGTCGTCGGCACCACGAGGATGCCGGCCGCCTTCGATCGCTCCTGCTGCGGGAAGGCGCGGAATACCATCGTCTGCGAGACCGGCATCAGGAAGCCCCCGCCCAGCCCCTGCAGCGCCCGGAACACGATCAGACTCTCGATATTCCAGGCGAACGCGCACAGCGCCGACCCGCCCGTGAAGAACGCCAGCGCCAGCACGAAGATGAGCTTCGTGCCGAAGCGGTCGCCCGCCCAGCCGCTCACCGGGATCGCTACCGCCACCGCCAGCAGGTAGGCCGTCACCACCCACTGCACTTCCCGTGCGGAGGCATCCAGCTCGGAGGCCAGCACGGGCACGGCGACGTTCACGATCGTCAGATCGAGCAGGTTCATGAACATCCCGAACACGCTGATGAGCGCGACGATGTACTTGAACTCCAGCCGCATGCGCGCCGCCGCTACTCCGTCTGCTCGCCCGCGGGATCATCCGCGAGGTTGCGCGCGAGCCCCTGCAGGAAGTCCCGGATGAGGATCCGGATCGACCCGCCGATGAACCGTCCCCCGAGTCGCGTCAACGCCCCGTGGACCGTCAGGTCGCCCCGGTAGGTGAACAGCACACCGTCTTCGCCTCCCTGCAGCGTGATCGTCCCCTGCGCCATGGCCGTCCCCTCCGCCGCCGCCCCCGAGAGCCGCAGGTGGTACGACTGCCCCTCCACGATGTGACTCACCCGCGCCAGCCCCCGGAACCGCCCCCAGAATCCCCGCACCTCCACGAACGCGACCAGCTCGTACGTGTCCTCGTCGATCCGTTCCAGCGACTCGAAGGCCGGCAGCGCCCCTCGCAGGGCGGCGGGGTCGAAGAGCGCTTGCCAGAGCGCGTCCTTCGCCACCTCGAAGCGGTGCTCCCCATCGATCTCCACCACGACCCGCCCGCGCGAAGTGGCGCGTACGGCACATGCTACCCCGCCTGCTACTCGCTATGATGCCCGCTCATGCTCGATCGCTTCCACGTCCCCGACGACATCGCCGTGCGCGTCCCCCCGCCCCTTATGAAGGCGACCGTGGTCCGCATCTTCGAGGCCCTCGGCTCACCCCCAGATGACGCCGAGCGCTGCGCCGAGACGCTCCTCTACGCCGACCGCCGCGGCATCGATACGCACGGCGTCAGCAACATGATGCGTGTCTACGTCGCCGGCATCCGCGGCGGCGCCATCAACCCCGCCCCGAAGTGGCGGATCGTGCGCGAAGCCGAGGCCACAGCCACCATCGATAGCGACGAGGGCCTCGGCCTCACCGTGGGCCCCCAGGCCATGGACCTCGCCATCGAGAAGGCGCGCAAGTGCGGCATCGGCTCCGTCGCCGTCATGAACGGTCGCCACTTCGGCGCTGCCGCCTTCCACGCCCACCGCGCCGTCCCCCACGACATGATCGGCGTGGCCACCACCGTCGGCGGCAAGCAGGTCGCCCCCACCTTCGGCGCCGAAGCCCTCATCGGCCTTAACCCCATCGGCGTGGCCGTCCCCGCTCGCGAGGAGGCCCCCTTCGTCTTCGACGCCTCCATGAGCTCCGTCGCCGGCAACAAGATCCGCCTCGCCCGCCGCCTCGGCGCGAGCGTCCTCCCCGGCTGGATTGCCGAAGGCGATGGCACCCCCATAATGGAAGAGCGCCCCGTGCCCGACGAATTCATGATGCTGCCCGTCGGCGGCACCCGCGAGATCGGCTCGCACAAAGGCTACAGCCTCGCCATCGTCGTCGACGTGCTCAGCGGCGTCCTTTCCGGAACGGGCCCCGGTTTCGCCACGCGCATGGGCAACGGTCACCACTTCCTCGCTTACCGCGTCGACGCCTTCACCGACCTCGACCAGTTCAAGGACGACATGGACCTCTACCTGCGCACGCTGCGCGAGAGCAAGACCGCTCCCGGCCAGGAGCGCGTCTACTACGCCGGCCTGAACGCCTCCGAGAAGGAAGAGGAGCGCGCCGAGCTCGGTATCCCCTACCACCCCGAGGTCATCGGCTGGTTCCACGAGGTCCTCGGCGAACTCGGCGCCCAGGACGACCTCCCTGCCGTTTGACGCCACCGCCAACCGGTCGCGGTCGCTAGAATCCCCCCACACCCGCCAGGAAGTCAGGAGGCCGTCATGGAGATTTCGGGAAAGGTCGCGCTTGTCACCGGAGGGTCGTCCGGGATCGGCCGCGCCACCGCGCTCGCGCTCGCCGCTGAGGGCGCCAGCGTCGCCGTCGCCGACATCGACCGCGAGGGCGGCGCCGAGACCGTCCGCGCCATCGCCGAAGCCGGCGGCCAGGCCTGCTTCTTCGCAGGCGACGTCTCCACCCCCGACGGCGTCAGGTCGCTCTTCGCCGCCGTTGAGGCCGCCTGCGGCGGCATCGACATCGTCCATAACAACGCCGGCATCATGACCGGCGACACCCCCGGCTGGCCCGATGTCGGCCTCGACAAGATCAAGCTCGTCATCAGCGTCAACGTCGCCGGCGTAATGATGGGCACGGGCGCCGCCGTGCGCGCCCTGCGCAAGCGCGGAGGTGGCGCCATCGTCAACACCGCCTCCGTCGCCGCCCTCGGCCCCATGCCCTTCGACCCCATGTACGCAGCCTCCAAGGCCGCCGTCGTGCACTTCACCGAGTCCTGCGCGATGCTCGCCGAGACCGAGAACATCCGCGTCAACGCCGTGCTCCCCGGCATGGTCGATACGCCCATCATCGGCAAGACCGGCGACGGCGTGAATCCCGCGGAGTGGCTCCGACCCGCCATCGCGGGGACGACCATGCTCCAGCCCGAGCAGATCGCCGACAAGGTGCTCGAATTCATCCGCGACGACTCGAAGATCGGCCAGGCCGAAATGGTCGTGCAGCCCGACACACCGCGCGCCGCGGAGCTGGCCGCGGCCGCGGAGGACTAGCGCGCCGCCGGAGCCTTCGGAACGCGTGGGAACTCCAGCCGCGCGTCCCCGAGCGTCGCAAACGCGGTCACGTTGAAGGCCGGCCGCAGCTGCCGCCACACCCCCGCCCCCCGCGCCATCGTGACCTCCCAGTCGCGCGAAAGCGTGCCTTCCACGTCCGCCAGCGGGATGCGGACGCCGTAGCGCAGCAGCCCCGGCGCGCCATCCTCCTCCCCCGCCACCAGCAGCGCGTCGAACTTCAGCATCGTCGCATCGCAGCGGCGCAGTGCGCCCATGCGGATGCGGCACAGCTCCCCTTCCTCCCCCGATATGACGGCCCGGATCTCGTCATCGCTTACGTCCAGCTCGATCGACCCCGCCCGCCGCGACCCCCCGAAGCACCGCCTCCCGCTCGCAAGCTGCTTATCCCCCTGCACGATCGCGTCGAGCAGCACGTTGCGGATCTGGACGCGATCGCGCGTCCCAAGGAACAGCCCCGCCTCCCGGTACGGCCCCGCCGGCGAGTCCGGCGCGTCCACGATGATCACCTTCGCGTACGGCGGCACGGGCCGGATGAGCCCCTCCGGCAGCAGGTCCATCATCTGGTGCTTGGACAGCTCGAAGGTGAGGCTCACGACCCGCGTGTCCGTCAGCTCCCAGCCGTCCTCTCCTTCGCCCTCACCCGGGGCGATCGCGAGCAGGTCTGGCATCGACGCCAGCGTGCGTGTCCCGAAGTCAGGCACGTTGACCCCGCCGGCCCCTCACGCCGAGGCCCGCGGCGCGATCGCGAACGCGAGCGCCTCGCCGAAGTGCGTCGCCAGGAACGTGGGCAGCTCGCACTCGCGCCATTCTACGGGCGCGGGCGTCGCCTGCTTCCACGCGTCGAGCCCCGCCGGCGCGTTCGCCACCAGCCCCACGCCCCCCGCCGCCGATACTGACGCGAGCGCCGCCTCCGCCGCTTCCTCGACTGTCTCGAACCCGCCCAGCACCCGCGAGGCCAGCCGCACCCGCAGGAGCGAATACGGCTCCTCCGGGATGCCATCCGGCGCCTCGATGAACGCCTCCCCCGGCGCCCCCTCCACCCGCTCCGACTCCGCCACCACCCACATCCCCGTCGCCACCCCCGCGTCGTCCAGCCAGTCCGTCGCCCCTTTCGGGTCCAGCCCGCTTGCCGCCAGGCTCGCTGTGAGCGCCCCCAGCCCGAGAAAACTGCGACCCACGTTCAGCACCCTCACCCGGTCCGGGTCAATCTCCTCCCGTGCGAGGTCGTTCCGCCCTCCCGCCGCCGCCGTGAACGCGGGCGAGTACCCGTACGGACCGACCAGGCACAGCAACGGCTCCGGCCCCTCTCTGAGCGCCTCCCGGAAGGCGGCCGTGTACGTCGCGCGAGGGGCCGGGTCGCTGAATCGCCGCTTCCCCTCGTCCGGCGCGATCACCGCCACACGATCGAGGGCGTCCCCCTCGAGCGCGCTCGAGTAGTCCGTGACGATCCGTGCCGCTTCGCTCACGGACGCAGCCCGAAGAGCCGCTCCGCTTCCTGCCGCAGCTCCGCGCGGAAATCCGGGTGCGCCACCGAGATCAGCTCTGCCGCCCGCTCGCGCGTGCTCTTCCCGAACAGCTGCGCCACGCCGTACTCGGTCACGATCGTGTCCGCCAGTGAGCGCGGAATCGTCACGACCGTGCCCGGCTCGTGTACCGGCACCACCCGCGACACCGCCCCGCCCAGGGCCGTCGACTTCATCACCGTGATCGCGCGCCCGCCCTTCGAGTACATGGCCGCGTAGTGGCTATCGGGCTGGCCGCCCGTCCCGTTGATCATCCGCGGCCCGTGGACGGTCTCCGCGTTGATCTGTCCCTGGAAGTCCACGTTGATGGCGCTGTTGATCGCATGCACGCGGTCGTTCGCCGACATCACCTTCGGGTCCAGCACGAAGTCCGAGGGGTGCAGCTCGCAGCGCGGGTTCTCCGCGATGAAGTCGAGGTCCTGCGGCGTGCAGCCGGCCCACCCCGCCGCCACCGCCACCCCCGGACGGAACGCCTTGTTCGCGTCCGTCATCTGGCCCTCGCGGATGAGCTTCGTCCACCCCGGGATGATCATCTCCGAGTGCAGCCCCAGCCCCTCCTTCTCGTCGAAGGCCCCGCCTTTCACGAGCGAGCTGCTTGGCTCGCCGACGCCGATTTGCAGGTTCGCCCCGTCCGAGACGACCTCCGCTACGTGCGCCGCGATCGCCTTCGACTCCGCGTCGGGCTCGGGACCCTTCCCCAGCAGCGGCGCCACCATCGCGGGGTCCAGCTTCTCGAAGAACCAGAAGCTGCGCCGCAGCATCCCCCGCAGCCAGCGGTCCGGCACCGAGTCCATCAGGTCCAGCAGCCCCTCCCGCTTCCGCTCGTCCTCGACCGCCTCCACCTTCGCCCGGATCTCTTCGTTGCTCGGCCCGTAGTCGCCCTCCACCAGGTAGTCGATCTCGGAGACGTGCACGGTGCAGTCCCCGTGGAACACCGGGTACGTGTCATCGATCTCCGCGATCACCGTGCGGCAGTGCTTCACGTACCCGCGCTTGTTGAACATCATCGGCCCGAAGTTCACGTACCCCTTCTCGTTCGGGCGGCTCACCCGCGTGATGAACACGTCCGGGAAGAGGCAGTCGTCGGGCCGCTCGATCTGCTTCATCTCCGTCGAGAACAGGTTCGGGATGTACGACGCCACCTTCGAGTCCGTCGAGAACCGCGCAAAGTCCCCGATGAATATCTGGAAGTCGACCGTGAAGCGCTCGTCCCCCGCTTCCGGCGCGAGCCAGCCCGGGTCCTGTCCCGGCGTCGTCAGCCGCACGCGCACGTCCTTCAGGTCGCGCCGCGCCGCGATCGCGTCGAGCACGTAGTCGAGTGAGGTCAGCGAGCAGTACAGCACGTCCCCGTCGCGGACCCCCGAGGCCGCCTCCTCCGCCGAGACCGTCCGGTACCCGGCCGTGGCCGTCACGCCGACGCCTCGCTGGCCACCGGATCGTCGGCGAACGCGGGCATCACCTCTTTCGCGAACAGCCGCATCGACTCCAGGTTCTGCTCGTGCGTCGACCAGCGCCCGCTGACGCCGATGTTGAGCGCATCCACGCCCAGCTTCTGCCAGTCCTCAACCGCCCTCGCGACCTCGTCCGGGGTCCCCACGAGCTTCCCCACCTGGTCCGCCCCCAGCGGCGGCCGGAATGCCGCCCCCGAGCCCAGCGAGTGCGCGTGGTAGGCGGGACTCGGGTAGGTCGAGCCCATCGTCATCAGGTACGAGCTCAGCGGGCCCGCCAGCTGCTCGTGCGCCTTCCCCACCATCTTCTGCGCGAAGTCCGAGTCCGGGTGGCAGAAAAGCTGCCCCTGTGCCCGCACCTGGTTGTTCGCCGTCACGCCGATGGGCTCCGCCTCGCGGCTCGCCCGCCGGTAGTCCGCGATCAGGTCCGCGTACTTGGGGATCCCGCCCAGCGTCACGCCCAGCATCCCGATGCCCTTCTCCCCCGCGAGCACCGCCGTCTCCGGGCTCTGCACCGCCACCCACAGTGGCGGATGCGGCTGCTGCACCGGCTTCGGCAGCACGTTCCGCGGCGGCATCGAGAAGTGCCGTCCCTTGATCGAGAACTCGTCGCTCGTCCACATCTTCACGACCGAGCGCGTCGACTCCTCCCACATCTCCTTCGTGTCGTCCGGCTCCACCAGGAACCCGCCCAGCTCCGTCCACGTCGCGCTCCGCCCCGTCCCCAGCTCCACGCGACCGTTGCTCAGGATGTCGAGCGTCGCGATCCGCTCCGCCACCCGCGCAGGGTGGTTGATGTTCGGGAGCATCAGGTAGATTCCGTGCCCGAACCGGATCTGCTTCGTCCGCGCCGCGCAGTACGCGAAGAACATGTCCGGCGCCGACATGTGCGAGTACTCCTCGAGGAAGTGGTGCTCCACCGACCAGGCGCTGTCGAATCCCAGCTCGTCCGCCAGTTCCACCACCTCGACCGCCTCGTGGAAGACACGCGATTCGCTCATTGCGTCCCACGGTTTCGTTACGACGCAGCCCACCGAGATTCCGAACTTCATGCGCGGCCTCCGCCCGCCAGCGCGGGCCCCCCGCATCTTGCCATGTCCACGCGATGCCGGTCAGGTCTGTCGCCGGCCCGCAGGCAAAAGCAGACGCCCCTTGAGGGCGTCTCCTGTCGTATCACGTTGGAAGGAGGGAGAGCGTCAGGCCCAGCGGTGCGCCGTCTCCAGCTCCTCCACGGCCGACTCGTCGAGTCCTGCCGCTTCGAGCGCCTCGGTCACATGCTGGTGCTCGTGCTGCGTCAGCAGCCCGAGGATGGCGCCCAGCGAGAAGGCGTTCCCGCCGATCGAGTACTCCTGTGCCAGGTCCTCATCGCTGAACCGCTGGATGTACATCCAGATCACCCCGTGGGCCGTGTTCAACTCGATGCGCAGCATCTTGTAGTCCAGCGACGCGAACTTGTCGACGCCCGCCTGGTTGCCGCTCGGGTCCGCCGGGAAATCGCCCGTCGCGAGCATGGCGCGAACGTGCGACGACGTGTCGTGGCTGATGGCCGTGATGTGGCGGACGATGTCCCCCACCGACCAACCCTCGTATGACGGTTTGTCGAAGTGGTCGCCGAGCGCTCCGATCGCGTCCTCGGTCCTCTGCCACGTCTCGCAAATCGTCTGGAACAACGCTTCTCGGGAAACCGCTGCGTCAGCTGCCATCGTCTACCTCCAGGAGTGCGACCCGCATTGTGGCCCATCCCGCTGGGCCGGTCCAGATGCACCCTCACGAATCGCCCTGCTCCGTAGGGTGGCGCCCAACTGTGCCCCGCCCCGCGGCCCCGGCACTCACCCCTCAGCCTCGCGTCGTGAGCGCGACAGCAGCCGAGCGCCAATGATGCCCGGCGCTCTCCTCACCCTCAGCCGCGCATCGCGAGCGCGGCAGCAGTCGAGCGCCAATGAATGCAGCGCGGCGCTCCACTCCGTCAGGCCCAGCGATGCGCCGTCTCCACCGGCACGATCGCCGACTCCGGTAGTCCCGTCGCCTCAAGAGCCTCGTTCACATGCCAGGCCTCATGAAGCACCCGCTGCCGGATCACCTCGCCCAGCGTGTGCTCCTCCCCGAAGATCGCGAACGTCTGCGCCAGGTCCTCGTCGCTGAACCGCTGGATGTACATCCAGACCACCCCGTGCGCCGTGTTCAGCTCGATGCGCAGCATCTTGTAGTCCAGCGACGCGAATTTCGCGACCCCGGCAGCATTGCCGTCGTCCCCGGGAAACGGAAGCTCGCCCGTGGACAGCAGCGCCCGGATGCGCCCCGACATGATGTGGCTCGCCGCCGTCAGGTGCCGGAACAGGTCCCCGACCGTCCAGCCGTCGTTGGCCTGCGTCTCGAAGTGCTCCCCCAGCGCAGCGATCGCGTCCTCCGTTCGCTGCCAGCACTCGCAGACCTCCCGGAAGAGCGCCTCGCGCGTCATCGCCTCTCCTTCTGCCATGGGTGAACCTCCGTGTCTTGTGTGCGCCTACGCCCAGCGATGGGCGGTCTCTAGCGGAACCACCGTCGACTCTTCGAGTCCCGCCGCCTTGAGTGCATCCGCCATGTGCCAGCTCTCGTGCTGACCCAGCAGCCCGAGCAATTCCCCGAGCCCGATATCCCCGTCTCCCATCTTGTAGCGCTGCGCCAGGTCCTCGTCGCTGAAGCGCTGGATGTACATCCAGACCACCCCGTGGGCCGTGTTCAGCTCGATCCGCAGCATCTTGTAGTCGAGCGTGCGGAACCGCGCCACTCCCGCCTCGTTCTCCTCCGCCGTGCTCAGGATGTGCTCGCCCGTCGCGACCATCTCCCGCACCTGCGAGGCCGTGTCGTGGGCGATGCTGGTGAGGTGCCGGAAGATGTCGCCCACGGTCCATCCGTCGTAGCCCGGCTTGTCGAAGTGCTCCCCCGCTGCCGCTATGGCGTCCTCGGTGTGCTGCCAGTGCTCGCAGAGCGTCTGGAACAGGGTTTCCCGGGTCATCGCCGAACTGTCTGCCATCGCAATCCCCCTTGAGTGCCGCCGCAGTCTGACCGATCACGTCCCGGCCGGTCTACTGGCCCCGCTCCCCGTAGAATCCCCCGCACAGCGGAGCCTGCGACCAGCGCTCCCCGGGAGAACGCTATGAAGCTTGGCATCAGCATCGGCTATTCGGGCCCCCAGATGAACCTGCCAGTCGAGAAGGTCCAGCTGGCCGAACGCCTCGGCTACGACTCCGTCTGGACCGCCGAGGCCTACGGCTCCGACGCCGTCACGCCCCTCGCCTACCTTGCCGCCGTCACCGACCGCATCCGCCTCGGGACCGGCATCATGCAGCTCGCCGCACGCACGGCCGCCAACTGCGCCATGTCCGTCGCCACCGTCGACGCCATGGCCGGGGGCAACCGCTTCATCGCCGGCATCGGCGTCTCCGGCCCCCAGATCGTCGAAGGCTGGTACGGCGAGCCCTGGGGCAAGCCCTACTACCGCATCCGCGATTACGTCCAGATCATGCGCAAGATCTTCGAGCGCGAGCGCCCCGTCATGCACGAGGGCCGCGAGATATCGCTTCCGTACGGCGGCGAAGGCTCCTCCGGCCTGGGCAAGCCCCTCCGCTCCATCCTCCACATGAACAAGAACATCCCCATCTGGCTCGGCACCGGCACCCCCGCCAATACCCGCCTCACCGCCGAGATCGCCGACGGCTGGCTGCCCCTCGGCTACGTCCCCGGCAAGAAGCTCGACCACTTCATGCCCTGGCTCGAAGAGGGCTTCCGCCGCGCCGGCGGCGGCAAGAGCCTCAAGGACCTCGAGATCCAGGTCGGCGCCACCGTCCGCATCACCGACGACGTCCAGGGTGCCCTCGACGCCATGAAGCCCGGCACCGCCCTCTACATCGGCGGCATGGGCCACCGCAGCAAGAACTTCCACAACGACAACATGGTCCGTCGCGGCTACGCCGACGCAGCCGCGCGCATCCAGGAGCTCTTTCTCGCCGGACGTAAGGAAGAGGCCGCCGCCGCCGTCCCCGACGAGTTCCTCGACGAGACCGCCCTCATCGGCCCCGTCGAGCGCATCCGCGAGCGCTACAAGCTCTGGGCCGACGACCCCATCACCGGCATCACCGTCAACGCCACCCGCCAGGAGGAGATGGAGCTCATGGCCGAGCTCGCCGAGGTGCAGCCCGTCAAGGCATAGGAAGGCCCGCTGGTTGGGTGCCATGTGGCGTCCAGGGGCGGGTTCTTGGGCGACGCTCAGGCGGCGCGGCCGGAGCGCTGGTGCTGAGGCGAAGGCTTCCGCGAACGCACATGCTTTGCGAGGGTGGCGATGGACGTCCGCAAATCTTCGATCTCGCCCGACAGGTCAACCGCGATGACCTCCAGCAACTTCCCCGCATGGCGCACGCGGCGCTTGCGCGGTTCGGCTTCCCCCTTCGCGTAGATCAGCGTCGCCCCCGGTAGGTCGACCGCCGTGGCGTAGGCGAGCGCCTGGTAGAGGTCGGCGTTGGTGGCGCGGTTGTTTTCGGTGCGCTTGTACTTGGCGTCGCCGACGAACACGCAGTCGCCACCCTCCCACCACGAGAGGTCGGGCCCGAGCGAAATGTCCCCGCCTTCGTCGAGTGTAGGCATCCTCCCGCGGAGGCCGGTGTCCGCGGGAAAGGCGTGCCCGTCCAGGCCCAGTTCCTCCCGCAGCGCGCGCGTCACGAACTCCTGGAACACGACATTCATGTCGATGAGGAAGCCAGAAGCGCGCACGCCCCCACGTTCCGACTCGAAGGTGGCGTGACGCAGGATGAGCCGCGAAAGCTCCACGACCTCGCGGTAGTGCGCGTTGAGCCGGTCGAACTCGACGGATGGCACGTCGCTGGGTCGGAACGCGACCAGCGAGACGTTCGCGAGCGTCGCGTCAATCCAGCGCAAGCCGTCGCGCGACTCCCGGTCGGCGATGCGCATCGCGCCGAGCCGCGCACCTGCCGCCTTCACCAACTGGTTTGCGAGAATGTCGTCCGTGAAGTCGTCATAACGCACTTCGACCGGCAGGGGCACGTCGAACCGCCGCCGGACTTGCTCCGCGAACGCGATCCGACCCCGCACCGTGTACAGCGCCTCCTCCTCCGTCTGGTAGCCATGCAGTAGTCCGCGCCCGAACGCCCGCTGCGCCGCGCGGACGAACGCGGGGGCCAGCGCGGCGACCAGATCGGGCGCCTCCGCGAACGCGAACGGGTCATTGCGCAGCTTGAACGCGCCCATCGCGTACGACGCCAGGTAGAGCACGCGCGAGACTTCCAGCTTGGGCCGGATGATGACCGAGAGCCTGCCCATGTCCAGCGCCCCCACGGTGGAGCCGGGCGTCAGATGGTAGGCGTCCTCTTCGCCTTCGGCCGGCTCGATGGTGACGGACGGTACGGCCGCCTTGAGTGCATCGCGCTCCGCGACGGAGAGATGCTCCGGCCCGCTGCGTTTGTACTCTTTGAGGTTAATCGGTCGCATCGCCGGAGCCGGGCTCGTCCTCCTGCTCGCCGGTGGCATCGTCACCGGCGTCTGGGCCTTCGCCCGCTGCTTCCCCCCGCAACGTGTCAAGGACGAACTCCGCGAGGCGCTCGTGCTGCCCGTACAACTGCTCCTCGATGTACGGCAGCACGTCGTGCTCCCAGATGCGCCCGACGCGCTCCTCGTCAAGGTCGTCCTTCATGAAGTAGCTCGGGCCGATCGCCGCCTCGCGGTTGTCCAGCTTTGTATTGGCGAGATCGACAACCTTGGCGAGCCACGGCAGGTCGATCTCCTTCCTCTCCAGCCAGCGCCCCAGCAGCCCCTCGACGGGCGCCTTCCCGGGATGGAACTCGACGAACGAGAAGCGCCGCCGCAGCGCCAGGTCCACCAGCGCGATCGAGCGGTCCGCCGTGTTCATCGTCCCGATGATGTAGAGGTTCTCGGGCAGCGAGAAGTCCTCGTCTTCCTCCTTCGCGTACTGGAGGCGCATCCGCTGGTCGCGGTACTCCAGCAGGAAATAGAGCTCGCCGAAAACCTTGGCGAGATTGCCCCGGTTGATCTCGTCGATGATCAAGTAGTGATTCGCAGCGGAGTTCCGTGCCTCGTTGGCCGCCTGGACCAGCGGCCCGTCCCGAAGCTCGAACCCGGCCTGCCCGTCCTTGAGCGTCGGGCGATAACCCTGCACGAAGTCCTCGTAGGCGTAGGACGGGTGGAACTGGACCAGCCGCACGCGCTCGTCCGCCCCCGCCAGCGCCCGTGCCAGTTCTCGCGCGACGTACGTCTTCCCCGTCCCCGGCGGCCCCTGGAAGATGACCTGCCGCTTCTCGTCCAACAGCCGCTTGATGTTGCGCAAGTAGCTGACGTCGTACAGAAGCTCGTCGGCGAGCGTTTCCAGGGAGAGTGGAGACGGCTTGTTATCGGGGTCCGTCAAGAATGCCCGCACGCGGTCATCCAGCCTCTGAACTGTCCAGCGGACGAACGCGCCGGTTATGGCGTTGCTGACTCGCTCAGGGGGGACGTTCTGCCCTTCTGGCACTAACGACTGAAGCCGCTCGACGCCTAGTGCCACGCCAATTTGCTCATGCGGGACACTCTGGGCCAGCCAGCGCACGTCCATCGAGTGCGAGTGGCCGGACGGGTTCTCGTCAAACCGATACGGTCCCGTGATCTCGCCGATATGCACCTGTCGGCCGGGGAGCGGCACCACAACCAGATCCCCAACGGCCATCTCATGGGCGAACTGCCACAACTGTGTCCCGGCAGACCTCGGGTGCGCTGAGGTGTCCGCCGAGCCTCCCTCCTCCGTGAGCAGGCCATTGAACTCTTCGCGGGAGCTGACCGCCCCGACATCGCTGTGCCACTGGAAGCCGATGTCGATCTGGTTCAGTTCAAGGAACCTGGGTGCGCCATCCGCATCAGTCCCCGCCCGGACTTGCCACAGCGCAGGATCATCGGGCTCGGCGCCCTGCATCATCCACACCACCGACTGGGCTTCGAGGCGGTCCGAGGGTCGGTCACATCCCAGCCATGCGGTCCTCGCAACGATCGCATCAAGAAACGCCAGGGCGTGGTTGTACGTCTCCGCTTCGTCGGCTTCTTCGGGCGGCCGGTCGTAGCCAGTCGCGTCATAGGCAGCGTCGAATTTCCTGACCGCATAGGGTGGGTATTCGGGGCCTAACGCCATAAGCAGCGCCGCCACTACCCGCAGCCGCGTGCCCTTGCCGCTCGGGAGCACGCCGTCGGGAAGCGACGCGATGAAGCCTCGAATTCGATCCGCCGGCGCCACATCCCCATCAATCCACAGTGCCTCAAGCGCATCCCCCGCGCGCTTGGGCTCCGCGTCGAACCACTTGACCAGCGTATCGCGCGCCTGCCACTGGATGGGACTACCCGTCTGCGGGAACGCTTTTCTGACCAGCGTAGGCCAGGTACCGTCGCGGCTGCGCACCGCGACGCGTGCCTCCCCAAGGCTGCTGATGATCTCCCGCTTGTACTCCATCTCCTCACGATCGAGCCGTCCCGACTCGACGTGCGCCTGTGCCCGCCTGATGTAGTCGCTCAGCGGGTCATCGTCCCACTCCTGGTTGATGCTGATCGGCTGCGAAGAGCGGTCCTCGCGCACGTCGCTCTTCGCAGCCGGAGAGCCCGAACGCCGCCTGCCGTAGCTGGGCTGGCCTGGGTGATGCTTGCCGCTGGACGTCAACTTAAGGGCTTCCAGTTCCGCCTGCTCAACTCTGAGGATATCCGCAGCAATCGGCAACGCTTCTTCTGCTTCTCTCTGCGTCTTGTACTTGGTTGCGTACTTCCTGCCGACAGGAGTCGGCCCTCCGTCAAAGTAGGCGTTCCAAACGTTCTTCCTCTGAATAACCCAAGGCACGGGCATTGCTCTAATCTCCTTCCACAGTGCTAACCCATCCGCCCCAGCAGCGACCCGTACTCCCGCAGACCCAGCGGCCGCACTACCCTGCCCATCCCCGACCAGTACTCCCAGCGCCAGTTTCCCGTCGCGCGCGGCTGGCCCGCGGGCTCGACCAGCGGCGCGGCCTTGCTCGCCAGCATCAGGTGGTAGTGCTCGCTCAGCGGCAGCGACTCGTTCACCAGCCCGATCCAGTAGCGCAGCTCCCCGCCGTCCGGCGAGAACGTCGTTCCCAGGTAGCGGTAGCGACCCTGTACTGGCGGCGACGAGCTGTTCTCGTAGCGCACCCCGTTCCCGAAGCGCTCGCGCAGCGCCGCCCCGCCCAGCGCGTAGAGCCGGTTCGTGTGGAGTGCGTCGTCCAGACCCACCGCCTCCAGCCCGAGGACGTCCCGTTGTACGAACTCGGCGAACTCGCGCGCGAGCCGGTCCGGGTCGTTCGCCAGCGCGTCGGCAATCGCGTCCCAACTGATGGCGCCCGGCTCCTTCCCGTCGAACCCCACCCGCAGGCGCGCCGCCTCCCCGCCCGCGTCTGGTCGCTCGACCGCCTCCCCCGGCGCCACCTCCACCTCCACCAGTGCCTCCCGCCCGTCGCCGAATGTGACGCCAAGGTCCGCCAACGGCACATCGGGGCCGGGCTGCACCGACACGTCCGCCACCGCCCCCTGCGCCCCCGCCGCCTCCGCGAAGAGCGCGCCCAGCCCCTCGCGACCGGTCGCCAGCAGGTAGGCGAGGCCGTTGGTGCAATAGTCCTCGAAGGGCGAAGTGCCGGCCCCGGGGCGGTAGGCCGACAGCATTGTGAAAAGGTTCGCGCCGTCCACGCCCTCAGTATGGACCGAGACCCCGCGCCGTCCAGTCAGGATGCGTCCGCCAGGGCGCGCAGCATCCGCACCAACAGCGGCATCCATTCCGTGCCCGCCTGCTCCCGCGGAATCCGCACCTGCTCCGGCCCGACCCGCACGCCCGGCACCCCCAGCGCCGCCACCGCCCGCTGGTGGTGGTGTGTCGTCCCCCCTCGAAGGCGCAGGTGGAAGCTCTCCGGGCTTGTCGAGATGCGCTCCACCCCCGCCAGCCGCCCCACCGCCTTCAGCAGTGCCACCCCCAGAAGGTTCTGCACGAGCGGCGGCGGCTCTCCGCAACAAGCCCCCAGCCCCTCCCCCACCTCCGCCACGCCCCGGGGCGACCCCAGCTGCGCGCCCCGTTCGTAGATCGCCAGCCGTGTCTCCATATCCGCGACATAACGCTCCGGGATCGACGCACTCACGGGCAGGTCCACCCGTGGCGCGGGCGGCAGCGAAGGCCCCCCCTCCCCGCCCTCCAGCCCGCCCCGCAACGACTCCACCGCTTCCCCCACCAGCTTGGAGAACAGGTCGAACCCCACCGCTGCGATGTGCCCGCTCTGCTCTGCCCCCAGCAGGTTCCCCGCCCCCCGGATCTCGAGGTCGCGCAACGCGATCTGGAACCCGCTCCCCAGCTCCGCCGCCTCGAAGATCGCCGCCAGCCGCTTCTGCGCTGTCTCCGAGATCGCCCGGTTTCGGTCGTAAAGGAAGTAGGCGAACGCGCGGTTCGCCGAGCGGCCCACCCGTCCCCGCAGCTGGTAGAGCTGCGCAAGCCCGAACTGGTTCGCGTTGTTGATGATGATCGTGTTCACGTTCGGCAGGTCCAGCCCGCTCTCGATGATCGTCGTGCAGAGCAGCACGTCGTACTCGCCCGCCCCGAACTCGACCATCACGCGTTCGAGCCGCTCCTCCGGCATCTGCCCGTGCCCGATCGCGACCGCCGCCTCTGGCACGAGCTCCCGCAGCTGCAGCGCCACCCGCTCGATGTTCTGCACGCGGTTGTGCACGAAGTACACCTGCCCGCCCCGCTCCATCTCGCGCACGATCGCCTCGCGCACGATCTCGTCGTCCCACCCCGTCACGTACGTGCGGATGGGTAGCCGCTCCTCCGGCGCCGTCGCCACCATCGACGTGTCCCGGATACCAGCCAGCGACATCTGCAGCGTCCGCGGGATCGGCGTCGCCGACATCGTCAGCGTGTCCACCTCCGCCCGCATCTGCCGGAAGCGCTCCTTGTGCGCCACGCCGAACCGCTGCTCCTCGTCGATCACCACCAGCCCGAGGTCCTTGAACGCCACATCCCGCTGCAGCAGCCGGTGCGTCCCGATCGCGATGTCGATGTCCCCCGCCGCGACCCCGTCGACGATCTCGCGCTGTTCGTGGGTGGAACGGAAGCGGGACAGCACCGCCGTCTCCACCGGGAAACCGCTCATCCGCTCCCGGAACGTCTGCCCGTGCTGCTCCGCCAGCACCGTCGTCGGTACAAGCACCGCCACCTGCCGGCCCGCCATCACCGCCTTGAACGCCGCCCGCACGGCCACCTCTGTCTTGCCGTAGCCCACGTCCCCCGCGATCAGCCGGTCCATGGGTTTGTTCGACTCCATGTCCGCCTTGACGTCCGTGATCGCCTGCATCTGGTCCGGCGTCTCCACGAAGGGGAATGCGCCCTCCATCTCGATCTGCCAGGGCCCGTCCTCGGGGCAGGCGTCCCCCCGCGCCACCGCCCGCCGTGCGTACAGGTCGAGCAGTTCCTGCGCGATCTCCGCCACCGCTCGCCGCACGCGACGCTTCGTGTTGGCCCACTCCTGCGAACCCAGCCGCGTCAGCGACGGCGGCCGGTCGCTCGGCCCCACGTAGGCGCTCACCGCATCGAGTTGGTCCGTCGGAACGAACAGCCGGTCGCCCTCCGCGTACTCGAGTTCCAGGTACTCCCGCTCGACCCCGTCCGTCGTCCGCCGCGTCAGCCCCGCGAAGCGCGCGATCCCGTGGTCGATGTGTACAACCGAGTCGCCCGGCTGCAGCGTCGTCAGGATGTTCGGCGTGATGCCCCGCCGGCGACGCTGTGGCCGCCGCGTCCGCCGCAACCCGAACACCTCTTCGTCGCTGATCAGGGCGAACGTCTCCCCCAGAAGGAAGCCGCCGCTTGCCGTTGCCGGCACGATCGCGATCGTCCCCGGCTGCGGCGTCTCGTCGAGCGTGCGCAGCAGACGCGGCTCGACCCCCTCCTCCTCCATCAGGTCGGCCAGGCGAAGCGCCTGTTGCGAGGCCAGCACGACCCCTCGCCCCTCCTCCGCCCACGCCTCCGCCTGGCGCACCACCTCCCGGATGCGCCCCCCGAACGCCGGTGGCGTCGCGAACGGCAGCCGCTCCGCCCCCCGCCCCCCCGCCCCGCACCTCCCCCGCTCCCCCCCCCCCTCCCGGATGCGCCCCCCGAACGCCGGGGGCGGCGCGACCGGCAGCCGCCCCGCCCCCAGCTCCTCCGCCCCGAACCGCCCCAGCTCCACCCGCGCCCCGTGCCCGTCCAGCAACGCCTCCACGGCTTCGGGCTCGAGCCCGAGGTCCGGCAACCCTTCCGGGATCTCCCCCCGCCGCTCCAGCGCCCCCCGCGCCTCCTCCTGGTGACGCACGTGCAGCGCCAGCGCCTCCACCCCCTCCTCCCGCTCGTCGACCACCACCAGGCTCTCCGGACTGACGTAGTCGAAAACCGTCGCGCGATTCAGCAGCGGCTCGAAGTATCCGGGGAAGCGGCTTCGCTCCCCGCCCGCCAGCAGCTCCAGCTCCTCCGCGATCGCCTCCCCCCCCCCCCCCCCGACCCCGCTCACGCCACCAACCCGCCCGCCTCCCCCCCGC
>MKWU01001478.1_pt1 | contig 40099 bp, 31 predicted proteins | sample 809101 | NCBI WGS metagenome assembly MKWU01 (sample SAMN05860141, study PRJNA318959) | sponge metagenome | host: Aplysina aerophoba | place: Slovenia: Piran, Adriatic Sea, Gulf of Piran | collected 2013-05-07
GCCTCCCCAAACTGCCCTATCCCCGGAACGCAAGCGTCTAACCCGCAACCGCCCCCAGCGACCAATCCATGTCCACCCCGTGATAAACTCTGCAGCATGCGCCCCGCCGCCTCTCACACTCGACTACTGACTTCAGTGGTGCGGTCGGCCCTTCGGCCCTCCCTTGTGCAGGGGCTGCGCCCCCGCAACGCCCCCCTACAAAAACATGCCTCACCGACCTGTGCGCCTTCTTCGCCGCGTTGCCACTGTCCAACAGTGTGCCTGCCGCCAACCAAAGACCTTGCGGAGAAAGCCTGAACGGTGCCAGCGGTGTCGGGGGCGCAACCCAAAATGGGGGAGAGCTCTCGTATCCCTCTGGCAGCGACCGTGTTAATTCTTCCCCAGCACAATGTCTAGCAAACAATGTCTACCCCCCACATGCTGTCTCAGCCCCCTAACCCCTGCAGTTCCCCCGCAGTTCCCCTGCCGTTCCGCGCCCCCGCAACGCCCCCCTACAAAAACATGCCTCACCGACCGTGTGTGCTCATTCCAGCAGTTACGCTCCACCAACGTGGCTGCCGCCAACCGAATAGGCAATCAGATTGCCTGAATGGCGTCAAGAATAAAGGGCTGGTCAAGACAGGCACTGTATATGGCTTAGTAGATACCTGAAAACTGACAACCGTGACACGCCCTGTCTTTCCAATGAGTTGACAACATAATCGTTTACCATTAACCTAGTCGTTGAACGCCGGAATGAGAGCCTGTCCCATGAAATTCGCTTCGCAGATCAACTCTGATCTTTGTTCCCACCCGGCGCACACACCTGTCCACTCGTCACGAAACACTATCCACCCTAACTAAGATGCCAGCCTTATCGTCACCCGGATCCAAGGCCCGCTCCCGCATGTCTCGCAGCATACTTCTGCTGTTGCCCCTTCTGGCGTCCGTGATCGCCGGCTGCCTCACGCCCGTACGCGCTGTGCCGACACCCACGCCCTGGCCAACACCAGTGCTGTCCGAACAGAAAACGTATATGGTTATGCGCGGCACCGTCGAAGATCGCTTCCAGCTCATCGCCGAAGTAGCTCCTTTGCGTTGGGAATCGCTCGCCTTCGCAGTGGACGGTAAACTGGGTGCAATCCTGGTCAGCGAAGGCGAACAGGCCGAAGAAGGTCAAATCCTCGCCGAACTGATTATGCCCGACCTGCTGGAACAGCTGGAACAGGCCCGCCTCGATCTTTCCAGGGCCGAAAGCGTGCTCTGGGTCTACGAAAACGAACTGAGCTTTGACCTGAAAAGAGCCCAACTGGAAGTGCGCCGCGTCGAACTTCTCCTGGCACAAGCGCGCAACACAGGCGACACCGACCAGATCGGCCTCCAGGAAGTCGCGCTCGAACTGGCGCAACTGGACCTGAGCCAGGTAGAAAGTCGCGTAGACCCATCCCTCGAACAGGCCGTCGCCCGCGCCCAGTTGGCCGTCGCCGCCCTCGAGCGCCAGGTTGAGGAACGCCGTATCCGCGCCCCATTTTCTGGTCAGGTCGTAGCCGTGGGAATCAATTTGAACAGCATGCGCGGCCCCCTCGAACTTCCGCAACGCCGCGCCGACGTACCCGCCTTCTCCCCCTTTGTGGTCATCGTTGAACCGCAGCCCGTTGAACTGATCGTCTCCAGCCAGAGCGCTCGCGTCGGCGACCTGGTCCTCGACCAGGAACTGACCGCAATCCACCGTTGGGCACAGGATGAGCCATTCCCCGTTCGTGTCGCCAAACTACCGACAATCTCCTCAGGCGACCGTTTCACGCCCGGATACCCAGGCTCCATCCACCTCTCTGTCGAAGGCGAGTCTCCGCCGCTCGCCGCAGGTGAATTTATCACCATCCAAGTCGTCGCTGCCGTGCGCGACGATACTCTCGTGCTGCCCGACGCGGCCGTGCGTCGTTTCGGAGGCCGTACTTTTGTCGTCGTCCAGGACGGTGACCGCCAGCGCCGCATCGATATCCGCACCGGTCTCGAAAGCCAGGGTGTGGTCGAAGTGCTGGAGGGTCTCGAAGAAGGCGACGTCATAGTGGGACGATAGATGCCTTCACGCCTCCCCTTTCTCGGCCTTGCGCTGCGCCGTCTCGTCAGTCGGCCCAGCCTTACTCTGCTGTCCCTGCTGAGTATCGTCCTCGCCATCGGTATGGTGGCAAGTATTCCCGTCTTTTCTCAAGGCGTTAGCTACCTCCTCCTCCAGGACGAACTGGCTTCCGTCGGCGCCATCTTCCATCGTCCGCCCCTCACCATGCGCTTCTACTATATCGTGCCCAAGACCAGCGCCCTCCCGCTGGATAATGCCCTGCGCCTCGAAACCGACTTTCGCCGCATCGTCGAAAGAGAGACCGGCCTCGCCGTGGCCGATACGCTCACCTATGTCGCCAGCCCCGGCATGGTCATTAAGCCGCGGGAAGACGACCCAACCTACACCGATCTGAAAGACAACACAATCGTCGAAAATGTGCAGTTCGCCGTCGTCACCAACATCGGCGAACGCATCGACATCGTCGATGGACTGCCCTTTGGAACCGAGAGTAGCGACGGCAATGTACACGTCTGGGTGTTTGAAGAAAAAGCCACCGAAATGGGATTCCAGGTCGGCGAATCCTACCAAATGATCGAGGGCGCCTCCGGCAACGCAATCCCAATGACCGTTGCCGGAATCTGGAGCCCCTCCGACCCCTCAGACTTCTACTGGTCTGCCACCACCATCTCCTGGCGCAAACTCCTGCTCGTCACCGATAGCGTCTATCGCCGCTCAATCGAACCGGAGATCAGCCGCAAAACCGGCATCGCCGTCTGGTACCTCAGCCCCGACGAAGAAACTATGCATCTCCATCAGGCCGACTCCGTCGCCAATGGTCTGCGCTTTGTGCCCAGCCGCGCCGACCTGCGCTTCCCCGGCACCAAGATGGATGTCTCGCCAGAACTGCCACTGAACCGCTATCTGCAGCGAAGAGCCAGCCTGTCCGCGCTCCTGGTCGGCTTCAGCCTGCCTGCCCTGGGTCTGCTTCTTTTCTTTCTGTGGATCCTCTCGCACGTGACCGCCCAGTTTCAACAGGAAGAGGTCGCCATCCTCGCCTCGCGCGGCGCCGGCCGCCGCTTCGTCGCCTTCCTAATCCTGCTCGAAACCCTGCTCCTGCTCGTTGTCGGCATCCCCGTGGGCCTGGGAGCCGGTTATATCATGGCCCGCGCCATGGGGTTGGCATCAGGTTTTCTTGTCTTCACACCGCGCGCCGGCATCCCGGCCACTCTTTTCGAAGTCGACTGGCGTCTCATCGGGCTCGCTCTGCTGCTCCTTGTGCTGGCGCGAGCCCTCCCTGCTCTACGCGCTGCTCGCGGCGGCATCGTCCAACATCTGCGCAGCCGCTCGCGTCCCCACGCCGCCATCACAACCCTCCTGCTCATTGGTGATGGCGCTCTTATCGCACTCTCCTGGTACGCTTATCGACAGCTGAGCCAGCGCGGCACACTCGGCATCATTGGCTGGGAACCGAGCGGTGATCCATTTCGCGATCCACTCCTGCTCCTGACTCCTTCTCTCTTCGTCTTTACATCAGCTCTCGTGCTGACCCATCTTTTTCCACTGCTCATGGGGCCAATGGATCGCCTCGGCAACCGCCTCCGCTCATTTGTCGCCTACATGGGCCTCACCCAGCTCCATCGCCAGGGCAGGCACTACTCCGGCAGCCTCTTCCTGACAATGGTCTGCCTCAGCCTTGGCGCCTTTTACGCCTCCATGGCACTCAGCCTCGACCAGTGGCTGTCAGACCGCATCCACTACCAGGTCGGCGCCGACTATCGCTTCCAGCAGGGCATTCCACCCCCGGACATGGGGGGACCAATGGGCCCCGGTGAGGAGCCGGACCCCGAAGTGATCAGCGCATGGCTGCTGCCGGTTGGCGACTACCTGGAAATTCCCGGCGTCGAAGAAGCCACCCGCGTCGCCGTCTACAAGACCAAGACCAGTGTATCCCGGCAAATCGACGCCGTCTTTCTCGGTATCGATCGGTTTGACTTCCCCAGCGTCGCCTTTCATCGGTCCGACTTCAACCACGCCTCCCTCGGCGAACTCATGAATCGGCTCGGAATGTACCCCAACGGAATTCTCGTCTCACGCAATTTCCTGCGCCGCAGCCGCCTCCTTGAGGGGCAGACCACCAAGCTGGACGTTTCAATTAACTACGGCTCCTTTGAACACGAATTCCTCATCGTTGGCACTTACGATTACTTCCCTACCGCCTATCCCGAGGATACCGAGGTCTTCGTCGGCAATCTGGGCTACCTGTTCGAACAGGTAGGCGATGAGAGCCTGCACCAGGTCTGGATGAAGACCCATGATGACGCCGTTCCCCAGACGATTATCGACAATCTCCTCGAAATGGGCATCTGGCCAATCCGCGTCAGCGACGCCCGTGCCCTCCTTACCCTCGACGAGGAAAGAGTTGAGCGCATCGGTCTCTACGGCATACTGTCAGTCGGATTTCTCGCCTCCGCCCTGCTTGCCAGCCTCGGTCTCCTGGTCTATACCTATGCCTCGCTTCAGGGCCGCTTGCAACAGATCAGCGTCATGCGCGCCGTCGGCCTCAAGACACGGCTCGTACTCGCAATGGTCGGCGTCGAATACCTTGGCGTCATCCTCTTTGGCGTCCTCTGGGGCGTCGTGATTGGCATCACCACCGCCTACCTCTTTGTACCCTTTTTCCGCGTCAGCGGCGACCCCATCTTTGCTTTGCCGCCCTTTGTGCGCCACATCGCATGGGTCCAGATCGGTATTCTCGCATTCGTTTTCGGCACAGCCCTTTTGGGGTCCCAGTCGATCATCCTCTACTGGAGTACACGCCGCGATCTCTTCCAGGTCCTGCGCATGGGGCAGAGGGAGTAACAGCATGACCCAAATTCCCGCCGCAGACAACGCCCCCTTGGTCGTCTGCGACAATCTGGTCAAAATCTATCAGATCGAAGAGCTCGAAGTGGTGGCCCTCCAGGGTCTTGATCTGGAGATCCGCCGCGGCGAGATGATGGCCATTATTGGCGCCAGCGGCAGCGGAAAGTCCTCTCTGCTGAACATAATCGGCGGCCTCGACCGTCCCTCAGCAGGCCAGATCTCCGTCAACGGCCGTAACCTGCTCAAGGCGCCTGACAAAGAATTGGAGAACTATCGGCTGCACGACGTCGGCTTTGTCTGGCAGCAGTCCGCGCGCAACCTGATCCCCTACCTGACCGCCCAGGAAAACGTCGAGCTGCCCATGATCGCAGCCAGTGAACGCTCCGCTCCCCCCGCGCAGCGCGCCCGCGAGCTGCTCGACGACGTAGGGCTGCTGAGCCACAGCCACCATCGCCTCGCACAGCTTTCCGGCGGCCAGCAGCAAAGGGTCGCCATCGCTGTCGCCCTCGCCAATCAGCCTCAAATCCTGTTGGCCGATGAACCCACCGGAGAGGTGGATTCGGTCACCGCCCAGCAGATCTGGCAGCTCCTCCGCCAACTGAATCGACGCTATAACCTCACCAGCATAATCGTCAGCCACGATCGCGATATCGCCCGTGTTGTCGACCGCGTAATCGGCATCAGGGATGGAAAAATCAGCACAGAAATGGTACGTCAGGCGGGCAGTGGGATGCCGGTGGAGCAGTTGCTTGAGGAAGTAGAACACAGCGAGAGCAGCAGCGCGCCCACCGCCGACGAACCGGTCGCCGCAGACGATAACGTCGATCTTCAACTGGAAGAGCGCGTCGTCCTCGATTCAGTCGGCCGCCTGCAGATGCCGCACGAATACCTGGAACAGCGCGGCATCGGCCGCCGAGCGGTCGTACAGCTCGTCGAAGACGGCATCCTCGTCCGGCAAGCCCAGGAACAGTTCGTTTTGCCAGCCGATTCCGCCCTTTCGCCTGCCGGTGGCGCAGGATCGGAATACGACCCTTCCGCATTGGACCAGGACCCCACGCCGCATCGCGGCGTCCCCTGGTGGCGGCGCATCTGGCGTTCCTCTCCCCGCAAGGATGACGTCATACCATCATCGCAGCAGGCCGCCAATCCCTGGTCCAGCGATATCGCATCCTCTTCCGATAATGGCGAAGACGCGCCCGGTGCCGCCGGCAGCAACGGTGACACGCTCCAATGGGAACAAGGAGCCCAGACTTCCCGCTCCCAACTGGGGACCTCAGAGCCCCTTCCGCAAAGCGATACCACAACTTCCGGCTCTTTGGATATTTCTGAATTTTACAGGGGGCCGCTTGTCGAAGTCAGCGATCTCCAGCGCATCTATGCCGTGGGCGACCAGTCTGTACACGCCCTGCGCGGCATCGACCTCGTCGTTCCCCGGCGCTGCTTCGCCCTCTTCCGCGGCCGCTCCGGCTCCGGCAAAACGACTCTCCTCAACCTGATCGGCAGCCTCGACACGCCAACCGCCGGCCGCGTCTCCCTCTTTGGCCAGGACATCGACCTTCTGACCGCCGATGAATGCGCCCAGCTCCGGCAACTCTACATCGGCTTCGTCTTCCAGGCCTTCTCCCTTATTCCCACCCTGTCGGCCCAGGAAAATGTCGAGATGACCCTACGTATCCTCGGTCTTCCAGCCGCGGAACGGCGCCGCAGGGCCGCTTACTGCCTCTCGCTTGTCGGCCTTGGCCGCTGGGCTGACCACCGGCCCTTCGAGATGTCAGGCGGTCAACAGCAGCGCCTTTCAATCGCCCGCGCCCTCCATGCTGATCGCCGACGAACCAACAAGTGATCTCGACAGCGAAACCGGCCGTCAGATTCTTCAGCTGTTCGCCCGATTAGTGGAGGAAGAGGGCATAACCGTACTGATGGCCAGCCATGACCCGGCCAGCGACGACTTTGCCACCGAAATATACGAGTTGCAGGATGGCAGTATCGCCAATCACACCAGTCAAAGCCAGTTGAACTAAAGAAGCTCACCACCCTCCCCTTCAGTGCAGTTGCCCCTAAAGGAGAATTGACCATGGGCCAGACCTGCCGCGTCGCTATCGCCGGCTGTCATCGTATGCTTGACCGCAAACCGGCCAATCACAACTTTGCATCCGCGTTCGCTGCTGTGCCCGATACCGAAATCGTCGCAGTCTTCGACCTCGGCGCCGACACGCGCCAGGCATTTCAAGACTGTTGGGGAGACAAGGTCGCCGCTTACGATGACTTTGGCCGCATGCTGCAGCAGGAAAAACCGGATCTTCTCTGCGTGGCAACCAGTCAAAAGATGCACGCCGACCAGATCGAGCAGGCCGTCGCTGCCGGTGTGCGCGGAATCCTCTGTGACAAACCACTCGTTACCAGCCTTAGCGAAGCCGACCGGCTCCTGGACGCCTGCCGCACCGCCGGCGTCCCGCTTGCCCTCGGGCTGGACCGCCGCTGGCTCATCTCCTACCACCGTCTGGCCGAGCTGCTGCGCGATGGTATCGTCGGCCAGCTGCAGTCGTTGATCATCTACGGCATCCCCAACCTGATCAACCACGGCTGTCACTGGTATGACGCCGCTCTCCAGCTCGTAGGCGATCTCGAACCGCAATGGGTAAGCGGAAATGTCGACGATCTCCCCGGCGAAGCCCCCGATTCCCGCCGCCATCTGGACCCGCCGGGCCGCCTTATGGTGGGGCTGGCCGGAGATGTCCAACTCTATTTCACGCCCGGCGGCAGCCAGCGGCCGGCCTTCGACGTAATCGGCAGCCAGGGACGTCTGTCAATTGTGGATGATGGGCTGCAGGCGTGGCAATGGCAAGATGCCGGCGCGCCGCCTTTACCGTTGGATATCCCCCAACCGGTCGGCGATTTCCCCGCCGGCGCCGCTATCGTGCGCGATCTGGTCGACGCCGTCGCCAGCGGCGGCAGGACCGCCTGCGATGTCGAAGAAGCCCGCCGCGCCACCGAAATCGGCTTCGCCGTTCACCTGTCGCATGCGCGCCAAGGCGCCCGCATCGACCTGCCCGCCGCCGATCGCAAGTTGCGTATTAATTCGTTCCCGTGGGGAAATGAGTAGGGGTTGCCCCGACTCCAGCCTTTTCAGCCGGCCCGATAGGCAGATGTCACCTTCTGGAAAATGGCAATCACGTCGTCAATCTCCCGCGTACCCCAGTTCTCGTGCAAGGAAAACGTGAAGTGACTCTTCAGCATTGCCTGTGCGTTGGGGCAAGTAAAATCGCGATTCGGATCGCCCTCGTATAAAGGGCTGGCCCAAGGGTAGCCGCTGCTGCCAAAGACCCGCCGCTCCGTATACCACGACTGGCGGTGTGGCATCCCGTACCGATAGTCGTCCGTCACCGGCAGACCTTCCGCCCGCAGACTCTCGCAGAAAGTCTCCTTGTCACACGCCGCCCGCTCCGGGTAAAATGCCACCTGCAGAAACCAATAGCTGGATTCGATCTCCGGCCCCGTCTGCCGCATCGCGATCATTTCCAGATCAGCCGTGCCTTCGATCAACTGGCCAACGATTGCCCGCCTGCGCTCAACCATCCCCGGCAGTTTACGCAACTGCACCAGCCCCACCGCCGCCGCCAGGTCCGTCTGGTTGAAGTTCAGCGTCGCCTGCATGTTCGTCGCGCCCTCAGGCAGAAAATGGGGCTTGCCCCGGTCGGCCATCCGTCGCACCGACTGGTAAAGCGCCTCGTCTCGCGTGAAGACCATCCCGCCCTGGCCCCCCGAACTATGGTGCTTTCCCGACATCGTCGAAAAGGCCGACAAGTCGCCGAAGCTCCCGGCCAGCTGCCCCTTGTACCTCGCTCCGTGCGCCTGCGCACAGTCCTCAATCACCGGAATGCCATGCCGCCCCGCCAACTCCATGATCCCGCCAATATCGGCCGGTTCGCCCGCGATATGCGGTACGATAATCGCGCTCGTCCGCGGCGAAATCAGCTCCTCAACCTGCTCCGGTCCTGTGTTGTAGCTGTCCGGCGCCGAGTCCGCGATCATCGGAATCATGCTCTGCATCGGGATCGGCATCATCCCCCCCGGGTCCGTAAAGGGCCCGATGATGACCTCGCTGAATGCCTCCAGCTCCAGCGCCAGCAGCGCCACGTAAATCGCCGCCGAACCGGAGCTGACCGCGTCCGCGTAACCGCCCCCCAACTGCTCCGCAAACGCCGCGCAATACGCCTCCTCCTCCTCGCCCTGGTACGCGCCGAGCGTCCCCGTGGCAAGTACCTTGTCCACGTACGCGCTGATCGCCTCCTTCTCCTCGCTCCCAATGTGCCCGCGCGCCGGCAAAGGCGCCTCCCGCACCGGCCTGCCGCCTTGCAGGGCCAGCTTGCTCACACTGTCACTCATGCCTCATTCCTCCAGAGCGTATTCGAAGCGGCTGCTGGCCGGCAGGTCGCCCAGCCAGGTGGGGACTTCCACATCCGACTGCGAACGGACAATCCACAAATCCTTCTTATCCGACCCTTCCACCGTACACGCCGCCCAGCCCGCTCCTATCAGATCGCTGCCATGCCACGTGACCGAGCCAATGCGTGGCGTATCCCGGTAGGGATGACATACGCTGATAAAGGCCGTACGCGACGCAGTTCGCTGGCGGATCATCAGGTCCTGCGTATCCTCCGCTGGGTTTCCTGGCGCCGGCCCCGCAAAAAGAGTCGTCTCGTCCATTTCGGCCATGAACAGTTTCACACCCGTTTCCCCAAACTGCCAGTTCAAAGCGATGTTTCCGTACGCCGGTCGGGTGCTGAGATCATCAATGTACTCGTATCCGTCCCCCTCAAGTACGGCAGGCACAATCGGAATACCATCCCCAAGCGGCGCCAACACGCCGCGATTGCGAAAGATCCAGTCAATTCGGCGCTCTCTCCCCGCGTCTACCAGGAAAATGTCCACAAAATAGTCGCCGCGCGCTAGGACCGCCCGGCGCATACCGGTCCCATCGTAGACTTCTGGCGCCTCGCTGTCGACACCGTAAGAGGGCACGTCGATTCCGGTGACAGCCCCGTCTCCCCACCTCACCGCTGCGTCAGCGATCTGAAACGGCCCGTCAGCCCGAAAAGCAATGCTCCGACCCGCGCCCGCCGGCTGCGACTTGCCATCCAGCACAACCGTATTATGACTGACCGTTTGGCGGTACCAGCCCTGAAACAGGTCGATCCCATACCCAGGGGTCCCCAGGTCCGGCGACTGCCGTTCGCCGCAGGCATACACTGTCAGCCCCAGCTTGTCCGGGTGCCCGTGGCCTCCGCCATGAACCCCGTACTTGAGGAAAACATACTGTTCGGTCGCTTCCGAACGCACTGCCTCCCCTTCCGGCTGCGTACGCAAAATCGTATAACCCGAGGCCGGCATCTGCACACTGGGCAGCGCGAGACCCGCTTCCGATCCCGATTCCAGTTCCATAGCCCCGTACAGAAGCGCGTCAAGGCTCTCCCGCGGCCCGTGTCGATACGCTCGCCCCAGCACCTGGCCGAAGAGCGGCTCGTCGAACCACGCGTTTCCAATCTCGTAGAAAGCTGGCGCCTTGGGCACGCCGTGGCAGCAGTCGTCGTTCAGGCTTGTAAAGTACCAGCAGTCATTCGTCGCCGGTAAGCTGCCTTCAGGGTAGGCGCACAGAACCGGCGCCCGCAGAACCGCCGCCAGTGACGGATGCTCCCTTAAATCCCACTTCGGCAGATTAGCCGTCGCCTTCGCCAGCAACAGCAGCGCAGCCACCGTGTAAAAGTGATAGCTGAACGAGCCCTCAAACCACAGCCCGTCCGCCAGGATCCCCTCCCGCGCCTGCGTATGAAAGCCGTACTGCCCGTCAATCGCGAAGTCCAGCAGCGTCTCACGTCCGGTCACAGCCCCGATGGTCCCGATAGCCGCATTGTGCCAGCAGGCAAAGTTGTGGATCCCCCCGAAATGCCGCTCCATCAGAAACTCCGCTGCCGGCAGCAGCAGTTTGTCAACGATCTCATTCTGCTGCCCATCGCTGAGCGTAGACCGGATCAGGTCGAAAGACCACGCCAGTGGAATCGACCACACCGCCTCGTCCAACGTACTGAACTGCGCAACGCCATGGTTCTGCGGCCGCCAACCGCCATAGGCCTTGTACCCATCGTACGCGTCAGCATAGCCTAACAGGATCTTCTGCACTCGCTGCCGGTTTCGCTCCTCGCCCTCCAGCTTCCACAGCACAGCCAGCCGCAACGCCGACTCCGCCAGCCTGTTGTTGACCGACCAGCGCCAAGCCGAATCAAACGGCTCCCCACTGAACGTCGCCCCGTCCACGGGGCAGCGATGTAGGGTGGGCGAGTCAGGCTCAAAAATCAGCTGAACCGCATGCTGCGGGCAGAAATAGTCGTGATAATAGCCGCCCGGCAACGCCTGCACGCCGACCGGACGGGCAATGAAATCGTCTACCTCATGACGTAACAGCCCAACCGCTGCCGCGAACTGCGGCAACCCTGCCTTATGCCGAATCGGCGACCACTGTTCGTCTGAAATAAGTGTTTTGTTCGTCATATCTTAACCTGTACTTGAAGTCAGCGAGCGCATAAGAAAGGCTTACCCGCCAAGTCGAAACTTCGATTTGTGTGTAACAGCTAGTATTACCGCTGATCAGTTTCATAAGGCTCAGAATGTTAGACCGAAGAGATTGCCATGCGTCTCACTTTGAATTAGTGTTTGAACGATTTAGAATCTCTTCAGGTCAACGTTTTCTCTGATGTCGTTCTCAGAACTTTTCCTGTCCGATCGATTTGGGAGCGGCTTAAGGCTGGACAGATCCGTATGACTGAAAAAAGAACATATCAAGAGACTCATCCCTGGATAAATTTCCAGTTGGACCTGCGCAGGTTCGATTATACGCTATGGTTTCAGCTCGGAGAAGTGCAGGCAAAATGCGAACAGGTTGCTGGAATTCCCCTCCTGCCTGACGTTGAAGAGTATTTGCATCAGGTCTTTTTAGCCAAGGGAGCGCTGGCAACGACTGCCATTGAAGGAAATACACTATCGGAAAAAGAAGCTCTGGAGTTGATAAAGGGTGAACTCGAACTACCCCCTTCCAAAGAATATCTTGGGAAAGAAATAAGAAACATCGTTGACGCTTGCAACAATATCCCAGAAGGCATAGTGTCCGGTGAGCTGGCAGAATTGAACGTTGACAGGATTACTCATCTAAATGCCCTGGTCTTACAAGACTTGCCGCTAAAGGAAGATGTTTCTCCCGGACTTATTCGAGAGCATGATGTCGGCGTAGGGCGGTACCGTGGGGCGCCGCCACAGGATTGTAAGTATCTTTTGAATAAGTTATGTAGCTGGCTAAATGTCGATAGTTTCCTACCGAACGAAGAACTTAGAATTGCATCAGGAGTTCTGAAGGCAATCCTTGCACACCTTTATTTGGCGTGGATTCATCCGTTTGGCGATGGCAATGGGCGAACAGCGCGCTTAGTAGAGTTTCAAATGCTGCTGTTGAGCAGGGTGCCGACGGCGGCAGCCCATCTCCTTAGTAACCACTACAATCTGACACGGACGGAATACTACCGGCAACTCGATCTGGCGAGCAAGTCGGGTGGCGATGTCTTCCCATTCATTCGGTATGCCCTGCAAGGCCTGAAAGATGGTCTGGATGAACAGCTTCAGACGATACGGGCACAGCAATTCCACGTTTTTTGGATGAACCATGTTCACAATTCGTTCCGCCAAAAGGTAACCCCCACAGATCTGCGCAGGCGACAACTCGTGGTCGATCTTTCCGAGGAAACAGAGCCTGTACCAATCGTAAAACTACGTTATCTTTCTCCTAGAATTGCAGAAGCCTACGCTGGCAAGACCGATCGGACGATTCGTCGAGACGTCAATGTACTGGAAGGAATGGAACTGATCAGAAGAAGATATGAGGGTGTCGAAATAAATAGAGAGCTGATGTCCGCCTTCCTGTCTCTAGTAATTACGAAGGAGCAAACTTAGGACTCGTCGTAGGTTTCCTCGTTCGCCGTCGACTAAAATGAAGAGGAGAGAAAGATGCATCTTCCTCTCCAATCCTCTCTCTAAAGCGAAGCCGTCGCAGTGTCAAATGTTATCACCGCGCGAATCCACTCACGACCCCGCAGCCCCCTCTACCTTCGCCTTGAAAGCCTGCCCGCCTGACGCGACCCAGGCCGCCCAACCCGTCAACAGAAAACGAACGCCCAGATTGACGTAGTGCGCCGCGTTCGCATCGCTGGCAAGTCCGCCTGCCGTCCTGCCCGCCGCGATAATCTGCGCAAACGCCCCTTCTATCGTCGCCACAACATCGGGGTGCTCTATGTCCCCCAAATGCCCCATCGTCTGCGCCAGGTCGCTCGGCGCAACGAAGAAAACGTCAATATGATCAACAGTGAGAATCTCCGCCAGATTATTGATCGCAATGATATCCTCGATCAGAACAATAACCAGCGTCTCATCATTGGCCCGGTGTACATAGTCGGGGACGCCGTATCCCTGGCGGCTCGTGTACATGCCCCGCCTACCTGCAGGATGGAACTTGGCCGCGTTGACCACCGCCTGGGCCTCTTCAGCAGTGTTGACATGCGGGACCACCAGCCCTTGCGCGCCCAAGTCGAACGTGCGGTAAATAATCCCTTCATTGTTCTGATTAACCCGCACAACCGATGTCATGCCCCACAGGTCGCAAGCCCGCGTCAGGTCGGGGATGTCGCCGTAATCCACCGGGCCGTGCTCCCCTTCAAGCCAGATCGCGTCGAACCCCAGTGGCCCTAGTTGGTCGATCATGTCGGTCGAGTTGTTCCCGGACAGGCACACAACCACCTCGCCCCGTTCCAGTTTGTGTTTAGCTCTGTTCTCTCGCATGTCTAACCATCCCTCCTTCTGCCTGGATTTGAGTGTCCCCTGTCGCGGGAAGATACCGCAGCGGGTTCGGCCATTATAGCCTAAATTCAACATAAAAAATAAAGGCGGCCCCGTTAAAGGGACCGCCCGTAATCGTCGTTACTCTCGACTGTGCCGTGAAGCGTAGCCCTGGTTACTCAGTGGGCCAGCCATCCGGAATCTCATTGGCTGCCAGCGCTTCCTGAATCGCCGCCGCAGCATCCTCAGTAACCCATCCGCTCCAAATGTCAGACTTGCTGTTCAGCCACCACAGAGCGGCGTCATTGCTGGAGGCGTCACTGTTGTCATTCAGCCAGCGAGCCACCTCTTTGTAGACCTCAATATTGAAGTCCCAAGCCGTCAGCATTTCGATAACGTCGGGCGCCCCGTCCACAAGATCAGGATGGACGGCAATCAAGATATCAGCGTCCTGGTATGCGCAAGCTTTGTTCGCCGACCAGCATTCGTCGCTATAGGCCGGTTCTTCGAGCCGCACCAGGTCCAGAATAAGAGCTGGATCATTCGTGCCCCACTGGTAGCCTACCCAGGGTTCCCCTTTCTCGTAGGCGCCGTACAGGTCGGCATTCGCCGCCGCGCCATCGCCGGGATTCACAATATGTACATGATCCTCCAACTCGTAGCCGATAACCTGAGCCGCATTAACCTCTTCGCAAGCCCAGCCGATTACACAGGAAACAAGACGCACTTTCCCCCCTGATTCGGCGGTCGCAAAGAGCTCCTTGAACTGTTCGTCCTTCAGGTCTTCGACGCTGTCCAACTCTGGATACTGCTCCTGCAGATACTTGGGAATGACGAAAGCCGACTGCCAGTCCTTGCCCAGGCTAGCGCCAATTTCAACTACCTCCCCATTGCCCAGCGCTTCAGTCCACGCCTCTATCTGGTTGGGTAGCCAGATTTCCAGAGTAACATGGGTGTCACCATTGCGCAGTCCCTGAAACAGGGGCAACGTTGCGCCAAATACGACATCGGTACCGTAGCCGTAGCCTTTTTCGACGATGTATTGGGCCACTCGGTTCTGAATCTGGGCACTGCTCCAGTTCAAATCGCTGAAAATGATCGTGTCCATTGAGGCCGCCATCTCTGCCGGAGCAGCCGCTTCCTCGCTTGGCGCGCTCTGTTCAACCGGCGCACATGCCCCGGCGACAAAAATGACAATCAGAGACAATATTAGTAAACGGTGTTGGACGCGCATGCTTCTCTCCTTGGGGTGAATGTTTGAAGAAAGGCCGGCATCTGGGGCAAGCAGTCAAACAAGGCGTGCAATCAAACCAGAAGTCTGACTTGGCACGCTCTCTCCTCCAGTCCAATGTTGGCCGCGAATGGCGATGAGATCAGGTACTGTTCCCTGACATAAAGCGAGTTGTCATAACCACCGCTGCCTTTCGCCCTTCAATTTGGCTGAAGTTTCGCCCCGTTAGCCTCTCCCTGAGTTTGGGCTCACTCAAGCAACGCTAAGCAGATGACATGCCGTGACTTCAGGTCTTACAGTATTGCCGAAGATAACCTTGTAGGTTTCTTGACAGCTCGGCTGTCGCGAATGAGGCGGACTCTCTTTTCCGCGACCCTATGTTATCAGGCTTTGGACTGAAGGTCAAGTTGAAGCCTCCAAGACCCTGTACGGGTTTTGTCCCAGTCCGAATGTTCATATGATTTTGCGTGGCCATCCTGGCCCTGTTGCAGATCAGGTACAAAGGGCCGGCCCTTCCTGTCACCTGGCCGACCCAGGCAACAGCCAGCTACATGCAACTGCGTGATCGTTTTACCTGGAATGACATATGCAGGCAGGCGATATGGTACGTCCGTCTACTCAATGGGCCAGCCGTCGGGGATCTCATTTGCTGCGAGAGCAGCCTCGATAGCGTCAGCCGCCTCCTCAGTGACCCAGCCGCGCCAAATGTCGGCATTGCCGTTCAGCCACCACAGCGCCGCATCATTTGTGCTTGCATCGCTGTTTTCGTTTTGCCATGCCGCGACTTCCCGATAAATGTCGATGCGAAAGCCCCAAGCCCGCAGCATCTCTACCACGTCAGGTGCCGCCTCCAAAAGGTCTGGATGGACCGCGATCACGATCGTAGAGTCTTCGTAAGCACAGGCCTTGGTCGTGGACCAGCACTCTTCACTGTACGCCGGCTCCTCCAGCTGGACTAGATCCAAAAGCAGGGCTGGATCATTAGTACCCCACTGATATCCAAGCCACGGTTCCCCCTTCTCGTAAGCGCCGTAGAGATCAGCGTTAAGCGCAGCGCCGTCGCCCGGAGTCATGATATGTACATGGTCCTCCAGGCCATAACCTTCGACCTGGATGGCGTTGACTTCCTCACACGCCCATCCGATTACGCACGAGACCAGGCGCGCCTTGCCGCCCGTTTCAGGAGTCGCAAACAACGCCTTAAACCGTTCTTCCTTCAAGTCCTCGACGCTGTCCAGTTCAGGGTACTGCTCCTGCAGGTAGGCAGGGATCACGAACGCAGACTGCCAGTCACGTCCCAGGCTCGTGCCGATCTCGACAACCTCACCGTTTTCCAACGCTTCATACCACGCCTCAACTATGTTGGGCAGCCAGATTTCCAGGTTTACATGGACATCTCCCCGGCGCAGCCCTTGCAACAAGGGCAGAGTTGCACCGAAGACAACATCGGTAGGATAACCGTACCCTTTTTCGACAATGTACTGGGCGATACGGTTCTGAATCTGCGCGCTTGACCAGTTCAGGTCGCTGAAGACAATTGTCTCGATCGAGCTTGAAGGAGCAACCGTCTCGTCAGAGACGCTCTGCTCTGCCGCCACACAGCCGCAGATGGCAATGACGGCGAGTAGCAGTATGAGTACCCTGCACTGGGTGGGCATATTCGATTTCATTCTCATTGAGTGGACTGTCGAAGGCCTGCATGAGCCGACGGTGGCAGTAGTGGGGAAAACCTGAAGTTTTGCTAAACGGGCTTTCTGTATTTGGCTCGCCTGCAGACGAACCACTATTTGCACACAGTGTGTTAGTCTTGAGAAATTGCAGGAGAAGGGCCGTACCGCTTTGGACACCTGTTCCCGCCACTCGAAGTAGCTACAGCGGCTCGGCCGATGGGGGTCATATCATGCAATTCACTTACCCCACACTGCGCCTGTCCTCCTGTTCCTGTGCCACCGACTGTGTCAAGCGGTCGATTACGATGGCCAGAAACACGATAGCCAACCCCGCGATGGCGCCGTTGCCAGGCTGGTTCTTCTGCAACGCGCGTAGCACGTTGTCGCCAAGCCCGCCCGCTGCCACCATGCTTGCGATCGTCACCATCGCCAATGCCATCATTGTCGTCTGGTTGATGCCGGCCATGATCGTCGGCAGCGCCATCGGGATCTGCACCTTGGTCAGCAGCTGGTACGGTGTCGTTCCGAACGCATGCGCCGCCTCGACCGCTTCCGTCGAGACCTGCCGGATCCCTAGATTGGTCAAGCGAATGACCGGCGGAACCGCGTAGATGATCGTGGCGAAGATGCCGGCAGGCTTCCCCAGTCCGAAGAATAGAATGCCCGGCAGCAGATACACGAAGCTGGGCATCGTTTGCATCCCGTCCAATATGGGGCGCATCAGATTGTTCGCCATACTGTTGCGCGCCGCCAGTACACCCAGGGGCAGACCAACTGTTACCGCAATCACCACCGCCACCACCATCAGCGCGATCGTGTCAATCGTGTTTTCCCACAGATCCATGAAGCCGACGAACAGCAGGGCGAATATGGTGAATCCCATTAGCCTCCAACGTCCTACCGCAAAGGAGAGAAATGCCACCGCCACCACAACTGCCGGCCAGGGAACCCATTTCAATATGTCTTCGATCGTAACTAACGCATGGGCAACCGCGCTGCTCATCCCGTCAAACAGCCAACTGCCCTTTAGCGTCACCCAGTCGACCGCGTCGTCGATCGCGCCGCCGATAGCTTCTCGTACCGTTCTCTCCAGGACTAGAGTGCCGCCGTTATCCGTTTCTACTTCGGTCCGCGAAACGGTAGTGGGGAACTCCATTTCCGCTCCCCAGAATCCGAAAGATGCCAGCAATACGGCGATAACTAGCGCCAATCCCACCAGCCAGAAGGTGCTGGGAAGTGTGGCCGCCTTGCTGCCCGGCGATTGAGAGACGTCGGGCGGCACCTCTTTTCTGCCCGCCCCGCGTTGCGAGAGAGAAGGATCCGAATCCTCGATTCTGATTGCATCCATACCTGCTGGCGGCCTGGCAGGTTGCTCTGTGCCCGACGCCGGGCTATCGACCTGGGCCATTTCAACGCCTCCTCATTCAACTGCCTACCCGCTATTTCGAACCTGATTGCCGAATTCCCAGTCAGATTAGCCAGTGCGTAATGACTGAGAATGAACTGCTGGAAGCTATTCGACCATTCCAGCCAGCAAGGCTCGTCGGTGGATTTCGCCCAACAAGCGCCCATCATCGTCCACGACCGCGATATAGCGCTCCGTTTGCGCCGCCAGGGGGATAATCTCATCAATGAAAGTTGCCGGGCTGGTGGTCGCCAGAAGGTCGTCCTGCGCCACCTTCAGAAGTTCAACATTTCGGCTTGCCAGATTGGCGACCTCGTCCTGCGTAAGAATCCCCTTGAGAATATGACCGTCCCCCACGACATAGGCCGCTTCGGCGTCCTTGTTCTGCATGGCGGCCAACGCGGCGTCCGTATCCTGCCCTTCGTGAATAACGACGGCAGGCTCCTGCATGATCGAACCCGCCCGGATCACCTTGGCACGCGACACATCCTGCACGAACGCCGAAACATAATCGTTGGCCGGCCGCGTCACGATCTCCTCTGGCGTGCCTTCCTGGACGATAACGCCGTCGCGCATGATTGCAATGCGATCGCCCAACTTGAGCGCCTCATCCAGGTCATGTGTGATGAATATTATCGTTTTCTGCAACTCCGCCTGCAGCATGACCAGTTCGTCCTGCATCTCCCTGCGAATTAGTGGGTCCAGCCCGCTGAACGGCTCATCCATGATTAGCACTTCCGGGTCGACCGCTAACGCTCTCGCAAGCCCTATTCGCTGCTGCATGCCCCCACTCATCTCGCTCGGGTAGTAATATTCCCAACCCTTAAGTCCCACAGTTTCGATGGCTTCTGACGCCAACTTGTAGCGGCCATCCTTGTCCAGGCCCTGTACTTCAAGGCCGTATGCCACGTTGTCCAGCACGCAGCGGTGGGGAAGGAGAGCGTAATGCTGAAAAACCATCGCTATCTTGTCGCGTCGAAACTGCCTCAATTCCTCCTGCGAGTAGCTGAGGATATCTTCGCCATCGAACTGGATCTGTCCCTGTGTAGCCTCGATCAGTCTGATCAGACAGCGTGCCAGGGTCGACTTGCCGCTGCCCGAAAGCCCCATCACCACGAAAGTCTGCCCTCTCAATACACTGAAGGAGAGATCCCGCAGCCCGATTACAAGGTCCAGTTCCTCTTGAATATCATCGCGGCTCTTGGATGCGTGTTCCGGCTGCAGCGCACGCTCCGCCCCGTTGCCGAACACCTTCCACAAGCCGCTAACCTGTATGTGATAGTTTTCTTGATCCATTTTTGAGCCTGGCAGAGTAACTGTTGGGGAGTTTGTCGACTGTGGCGACCCTGTAACTGTTCCTGTCAATTCGCAAACAGTGTTGTCACCCAATCATAAACAGTATCATGCTATCCGAATACTTTCAAGTCCGGTCTCGAACTGCTTGGACCATCTCAGAGACTTTGGAGCAGAGCCCTGTCCACCTCGATTCCAAACCCCGGCGCGTCGCTGGGAACCAGATAACCGTCCTCGATAACCGCCGTCCCGGGCAGCTTAACCATCTCCGCAAGCGGCACGCCAGGCGGAGAGACGCCCCCGGATCGCTCTCCCCATGTAATCGCCGGCATCGCAAACGCAAGATGCTGCCCATAAGGAGAGTTCATGCCCCCATGCGGGATTACCTCAATCCCAGCTCCCTCCGCGATATGACAGATGCGCGTGCAAGCCGATATGCCGCCCACCCACAGCGGGTCCGGCTGCCAAATGTCCACCGGACGTTCGTTGGCCGCCCGCGCAAAATTCTGGAGCAAATACCAATGCTCCCCCGTCGCCAGCGTCTGCCACGGCAACCGCTGCCGTACCTGCGCAAACCCCTCCGTGTCATCCGGCAGCAGGAAGTCCTCAATCCATCTGAGGCGATAGGGCCGCAACACTTCCGCCAGCCGCACCGTGTAATCCACGTCCAGCGCCATCCAGCAGTCCAGCATCAACGCAACGTCAGGGCCGATCAACTCACGGACACCAGCCACCAGCTCCTCAGCCTTCCGCAGACCCTCCTCGCCGTCGGCCGGCCCGTACGGAAACGGCAGTTTCATCGCCTGAAACCCCAACTCCATATACCACGCCGCCTCGAAACCGGTGGCGTAACAGAAAATCCTCTCCTTCTGCGGGCCGCCCAGCAGTTCATAGACCGGCCGCCCGAGCACCTTCCCTTTCAAGTCCCACAACGCCAAATCAACCGCGCTGATCGCATAGCTGGCCAGCCCCTGGCTGCCGTACGGCGTAGCCAAACGCGACATCATGTCGAACAGCTTCTCCGTCGCCATGCAGTTTTCGCCCGCAACGTGCGGCGCAAAATGATCGTTGATAATCCTGCTTACAGGCCCGCCAAATCCCGTGACGCCCAGCCCAAAGCTCCCGTCCTCCGCCGTAACAACGCACACCGTGCCCTTCCACTTGGCCGACCACGACGATCTCCGCTCCTTGTACTTCGGATAGCGCCCCATCGGGCTTGACGGCTCCAACCCATCCCACACATAGGAAGGCCTCGGCGTGCTCTCCTCCCCCCTGCGTCTCCGTCCGGGATTCAAAGACTCTTGTTCGATTTCGAGGGCCTTGACTTCTGTAATCCTCACAGAAATCTCCTGCAATGTCTGTAATATCCAGCTTCATTCCAAGGAACTGCGCCTTGCTGAATTAGCCAGTACCCTATCCCGACTCGTATACCTGACGGGTCTGCACCGCGATCTCTCCCCAGTCCAGCGAATGCGCCCGCGCCCACGCCGCCTCCCGCATCGGACCCATCTCCCTCTCCTGAATCTCCACCATCGATCGCCGTAACCCCTCCTCGTCCTCCCCATTGTACACAATGCCAGCCTCTGGAGGGACCAGCTCGGTCAGACATCCGACGCCCGGGGCGATCACCGGCATGCCGAAGGAAAACGCCGTGATCACCGAACCCGAAGTCAGAACCTCCAGGAACGGAAAGACGCCAACATCGCCCGCATTGAACAGATACTGAAACTCATCGTTGGCAAAATGGCGTGACGAGCGCAACATCACCCGCGGATCGTCCGGCGGTACCGACGCCACCAGTTCCTGGCCGTACTCCGTGAAGAACTTGGCGCCCAACAGCAGCCGCAAATGCTCCCCAGGCAGCGACTGAAACACCTCAATCAATCGCTCAATCCCCTTATACCGGCGCACGTTACCGAAATAGTAAAAGACAAAATGGTCATCGTTCAGCCCCATCCGCCGCCGGGCCTCGTCGCGACCGACCTCGTTGGGATACGGGTACATAAAATTGCCATGGTTGATGACGTAAACACCCTCAGTGCGATGAAAATGCTTTCGCACAAGCTCCCGCGCATGCTCGCAATGCACGATCACCGCATTCGCCAAATGCGTGATCGCCGTCTGCGCCAGATGGTCCAAATCGCGGCTGTTGCTCTCATGTGGATAAAGATTGTGAACCGTCCACACGATCCTGTACCCAAGCAGTCGTGCCAGGGCCAGGTTGTCAATAAGCTCGGTCAAAAGCCCCAGCTGCGCCTCCAACGCCTCCCCGCTGTACATGTAGTTGGGCCAGTTGAGATGCAGTACCTTGATCTTGCCCTGATTCTCATGCAGCCACGCCTTCGTCAGCGTCTCAGGATGCCCCGCCTCCAGCTCGATGCCCACCTCCCACATCGCCCGCGCCAGCAACCCTCCGTAAGGATTGGCCCGATCCAACGATAGCCCCGCCGCTTCCCAGAAAAAAACACCGCGCATAGTCCTGTCCTACCTTGACTTGAAAGCTGATGAACGCGTATTCGAATTCGTGCACTGGTACGCTGTTGAAAATTTCAGTCGGAGGGATCCTGCAAGGTTACACTGTGCCCATTGCGCGCCGACTCGTAGGCGGCTTCCACCACTGCAAGCCCAGCCAGTCCCTCCTCGCCAGGAATGGGGTTCGGACCGTCGCCGGCAACGGCCTCGCCAAATGCCTCCAGCAGCGCCACGTGCGGCCGCGGGCCACCGGGCTCGACCGCATAGTCCTGTATCCCCCCCGCCGTCAACACCCGCAAAGTCCCAGCCGAATCTTTGGCCGAAATCGGGGCCGCTACTATCGATCCTTCAGTGCCCCAGATTTCCAGGCCATTCGTGCGCTCCGGCGCATGGTTGGCCGTTGTCCAGTGGCTGGTAATCACCGCCTGCGCGCCGCTGGCCAACCGCAACAGCAGCGTCGCCGTATCATCCACCGGGGATTCGTCGACCAGCGTATCCATTAGCGCCGTAACCGATTCCGCAGGGCCGCACAGATAGCGCAACAAGTCGATGCAGTGGATGCCCAAATCCATCACCGGGCCGCCGCCGCTGATCTCCGGATTGTGATGCCAGACACCCGGCTGCGGCGGAAACCGGTGCGAAAAGTTGATCCTCGCAGCGGTCACCTGCCCGATCGCGCCCCCCTCCACAAGACTCCTGACGCGCTGGTGGCGGGCATTGAAACGCTGGTAATGGCAGATCGTCAGCACAACCCCGTTGGCGCGGCACGCCTCGATCATTTCCTGCGCCTCCGCAGTCGTCAGCGCCATCGGCTTTTCACACAGCACATGCTTGCCCGCCTCCGCCGCCATTACCGTCTCCCGTGCGTGCAAGTGAGGCGGCGTGGCAACGTAAACCGCGTTCACCTGGCCATCGTCCAGAAGTGCTTCCGCGCTGTCGTAGGCGCGCTGCGCGCCGTGTTTGTCAGCAAACTCCTGTGCAGCATCCAACGACCGCCGCGACACCGCAACCAGTTCATGCCCCGGTACAGCCGCAATCGCCGGCGCCATCTGGCTCTCCGCAATCTTGCCCGCACCCAATATTCCCCAGTAAATCGTCATCCCGTGCCCTTCATGTTCTTGCCACCAAAATCTGCCCTCAACTCCCGTTCACGATTCGAACCACCGGCTACAGTTCCACGGCTTCTTCGCGGCCGCTTTCCAACGCCCGCTCTAGAGCAGACGCCACGCGAATCGCTGCCAGCCCATCTCGACCCGTGACGATCGGCTCCCACTTCCCCTGCACCACGCCCACAAAATGGCTGAACAGAGAGCGGAACATCCCCTCCTGCCGCCCATGCATCACCGGCATATAGCCGATATCGGGATACTCCGGCTCACCGCCTACACGGTAGACAGCAACCGCATTCTCATGGCCCAACACCTCAGCCGCGCCCTTCTTGCCGTGTATGCTGAAATGCTCGGCCTGCGAACGTCCGCTGAAAGCCGGCGTACTCCAGGAAGTCTCCAGCACGCCCACAACGCCATTATCAAATGTAAACACAGCGATGATAAAGTCATGCCGGCCCTTCGCCTTCTCCCGCGAATACGCCTTCACGCTTGTGATCGGACGCCCTACCGTCCACAACATCATGTCGATGTCGTGTGGCGTCAGCCAGTACGCCAACGAAAACTTGCCCAACACCCGCTCCGCTGCTAACTGGATCGTGTTGCGCCGCGAGTACAGGTGCATCACCTCCCCGATCTCACCCGCCGCCACCGCCGCGCGCATCGCCGCGTAGGGTTGGTCGAAGCGCAAACTTTGACACACCATCAGCTGCACGCCGATCCGGTCGGCCGTCTCGACAAACTTCTGAGCGTCCGCCGCCGAGACCGCCATTGGCTTCTCCACCAGCACATGCTTGCCCGCCTCCAGCGCCGCCAGTACCGGCGCCGTGTGCATCCACTCCGACGCCGCCACCACCACCGCCTCGATCTCCGGATGGCTGGCCAGCATCTCCTCGTGCCCGACATTTGGATATCCGGGAACCCCATATTGCCCTGCAACTTCTCCAGTTCTCTCTTCACTGCGGCCGCTCACCGCCACCAGGTGGGTCTCGCTCAGTTCGCTCGCCAGCCGTGCGTAAACGCTCCCCATCCGGCCCGGGCCGACGACTCCAATCTGCAAAGGTGAATTAGTCATAAAAAGGTTGCTTTCTTTCCTGTTCTGTTTATTGTGCTGGCCGTCGTTTGCAGTCTTCTACTCGAATCTGCCGATCTGCACTGTGCGTCCGCCCTCCTCGGCCGAGCGCACAAGCGCCGCCATGATCGCCATGACCTCAACCGTCCAGGCAATCGGAAATGGCGGTTCCCCGCTGACCGCCATCTGAATAACACGCGCCAGCGTCTCAGTATAGAACCTGTCTCCGTCTACTATATCCGCCTCGCCCCAACCTTCTGCGCCGTACACCGCGCCATGATACAAGCCGGGCGTCTCGTGCAGCAGGTTGACCACCCCCTGCCGCCCGTCCGCATAGTGCACAAGACCGATATCGCAACGCTCCGTTCGTCGCGTCGTTACCGCCTCCGCGCCGCTCCCCAACAGCGTATGCAACAGTTCAGTTGCGTGTATCCCGTAAAAGAACGGATGCATCGCCCGCGGATCAGGAAAGTCACCGGCCGCCGCCCCGCTCACAACCGCGCAATTCAACGCGCCAAAGCCTGCCATTCTCTCCTGCAGCTCCATCACCTCCCCCGCATAACGCAGCGCCGAGCACGACATCAGCGGCACATCCCGTTCCGCGGCCAGCCGGACCAAACTGTGAACATCCTCCATCTCGTTCGCGAAAGGCTTGTCCACAAAAGTCGGAAGACCCGCCTCAATCGCAAGCCGGGCATGCGGCGGATGATCCTCGCCGTAGCGATTAACCACCATCGCCAGATCCACATCCTCCAAAGCCTCTGCCGGCGTGCCGACAACCTCCGGAATCTGCCACTCCTGCGCCTTTGCCCGCGCCTGCTCCGCATCCTCCCCCCACAGCTTGACGACCTGCGCCCGCCCGTACAATGGGCTGTCGGCTGGGTTTACCAGCTGAGTCCACGCCTCAGTATGGGTACTGTCCGCTCCAATCATGCCGATTCGTATCATTTTCTCTTCCTCTGGGCATCTTTCACTGAATCTTGCCGGTCCGCGGCCGTTTGTCAGCGTATACGCCCAAATCTGATTGACAGCATTTTTAACTGTTCGGTATACTCTCTATGTTAAACAACTGAAGCCAGTCGCTCGCCCGCCAGCGACAACGATTTCCCGAAAACTCGAAAAAGGAGTTCTCTCCATGGCCCTGACAGACGAACAAAAAGAATTCTTCTGGGAAAACGGCTATCTCCCCTACCACCGTATCCTCTCCGATGAGGAACTCGCAGCAGTGCGCAAACGCAGCGAGGCCATCATCAGCGGTGAAGTCAACCACGTGCCGCCCCGCTACATTCAGTTCGAAGCCCAATTCCGCGACGGACTGCCCGCCGGTGTCGAACCGCTCGACGCCGTCCGCAAAATGACCCAGCTCTGCTACTTCGACGACGAATTCGAACGCATCGCCCGCAAACCGGAAATCGTCGACGTCATCGAAGACCTGCTAGGCCCCAACATCAAGCTCTATACCGATCAGCTGATGATGAAACCTCGTTTCCACGGCACCGTCACCCACTGGCACCAGGACTCGATGGCCTGGCACCAATTCGCGCCCCAGGAGCACGTCAGTTGCTGGGTGGCCCTCGACGACGCCACCGTCGCCAACGGCTGCATGACCGTCATTCCCGGCAGCCACAAATGGGGCCCGATCGATCCTGCATACAAAGAACGGTTCTTCGAAAACCCGCTTGTGAACAAGCCCGTTCCTGTCGAACTGCCCGCCGGCAGCTGTATGTTCCATCACGGCCTCAACTTCCATCGCACCGGCGCCAATTCGACTCCTAACCGCCGCCGCGGCCTCGCTCTCCACTACCTCCGCGCCGAAACCATGTACCTCGGCATCGAAGATGAGGAAGCCCGTCTCCTGACCGAATGTGAGAAACCGCGCGGCGAGTTTCGCTTCATGCTCATTCGCGGCAAGGAGTATCCCGGCAGAGTATAGAAATAGCTCCTGGGCCGGATTTCGCCGGGACGTCACCAGCAGGCATCAGTCGCGCCAACTTCTACTGAATGTCGACCCGCCGACCCGTCCGTGATGATTCATAGGCGGCATCAAATATCTGCAAAAGGTGGTGAGCGTCATCGATGCTCACCACTGGCTTGCCGCCTTCCCGCACCGCCCGCACAAAGTCGGCTACATATTCATAGCCAAACTGGTCCGCGTAAACGGGCCGCGGTTGCACCGGCATATTGAACTGTCGCTCCGGCGCACCCTGCCACTCAGGTGCCGCACTGGATACCGTCAGCAGTCCGTCGCCAACCGGACCCCACGTGGCCGCACCCAACTGCCCGCGCACCGCCATGTATGTGTCATTGCGCGGCCCGGCCCCGCTCAACAAATAGCCCATGTGCAGGCATGCATGCACGCCGTTCTCATACTCCAACGCAACCGTTGCCGCGTCCTCCACACCTTCCTGAATTTCATCCGTGCGCCGGCTGCACAGGGCCGTCACCGAGCGCACCCGCGCCTGCGCAAACATCTGGAAGAGCGTCAACCAGTGCCCGCCCTCCATGTGCAGAATGCCGCCCCCTTCCGTCTCGCGGCGGTACATCCAATGGTCCGGCTCACGCAGCCCCGGCCCAACCTGAACTGTCACCAGCCTCGCCTCCATCGCCAGCAGCTTCCCCAGCACGCCCGCATCCAGGCAGCGCCGGATCTCCTCCGCCACCGGATGGCGCGGCCACGGATACCCGATCTGGACCACCAGGTCGCGCTCCTTAACCAGCTGGCAAACCGGCTCAAGCTCGGGCGCCGTGCGCGCAGCCTGCTTCTCTATATACATATGCTTGCCCGCCTCGGCCAGACGCATCGCCGCGCGCGTCGCTTCATCCGGCGGCAGCATCACCACCGCCGCATCGAACCCATCCCATTCGAACAGCTCGCATAGATTGTCGTAAATGCGTGCCTCAGGATCGTGCCGCGCCAGGCTCGCCAGCGCCGACGCTTCATCCGCATCCCACTCGCTGTATGCCACAATCTCGACATCTTCCTGCGCATGGAAAGACTTGATCAGGCCGTGATTGCCCTCAGGCTCCAGCCCGCCAGCATGTATCCGCAAGCCAACCACCGCAACGCGCAACGGTTTTTTAGCGTTCATAGCGAAACCGTCTTCCCCTCCGCCGCCGACGCATGCGCAGCCTCAATGATCTGCAACGACTTGATAATCTCCTCAACCGTGTACCCGCTGCTTCCCTCACCCCGAATCGCCGCCGCAAACGCCTGGATCGATGACCTGCCCTCCGCCCCATATCCGGGCACCGGCGCAGAGGGAATGTCGAACGTGCGCGTCGGCGCGGCCGACCACTCCGGATGTTCGCTTGTGATCGTGCACTGCCCTTCGTCCACATCCCACTGGATCAAACCCAGCGACCCGCGCAGCCCGATCGAAATCTCGCCGTAGCCCGAAGTAAAATAGCCCGCATGCAGGCTGCCGATCATCCCATTGTCGAATCCCAGCGATACCGCCGCCGCATCCTCCACGTCAATATCATGCCCGCCAACATTCGCTTCAATCGCGGCAACCCGCGCCACGTCCGCGCCCGTCATGTAGCACATCAAGTCCAGCCAGTGACAGCCCAGCCAGTTGAGAATGCCGCCTCCCGCCTGCTCGCGATTGAAATACCAGGTCTGCGGATCGCGCCGGGCCACGCTCGAAGTCAGGAAACGAAACTCGATCGAATACGGCTTCCCTAACAGTCCCGCCGCCCATGTCCTCTTGATCAAATTCGCAATCGGATGGAACCGCCACGTATAACCGCACGAAAAGTGGAGATTGTTACGCCGCACCGCCTCGGCCACCGGAACCAACGCGCTCGAGTGCACTGCAAACGGCTTCTCGCCCCACACATGCACCCCGGCTTCGGCCACCTGCACCATCCACGAAGGCATATCTTTCAAGTATGTCGAAACCATCACCGCATCCGGCTTGCCCTGCGCGAGAAGGTCCCCCAGGCTGTCGTAAAATGGCACGTCTAGGACATCCGCCTTCAAGTTGGGCTTCACCCCTTCCGGGTCGGGGTCATAGAAGCCAACCAGTTCAATCTCATCCGGCAACAACATCAGCGTATCCCGGTACATGTTCGCGTGCATCAACGACACACCCGCCTGCGCAAATCTCAGCTTTTTCATAGTGGGCTTTCTCTCAACCTGCTGGTGGTAACTGGCTTGTCCTTCAAAAAGTGCCTCTTTCGGGCACCCCTACCTCATGGCTGCGCCCAAATCTCGTCCGCCAACAGACACGAACTGAGCGGCCGCCCCACCAGCGGAATCCAGTCCTGGCGGGCATACAGCGTTCCCGGAACCGCCTCGCCATCCACGACAAGGCTGGCCCGATTGGAAACAACGAACAGGCAGTATGTGTAAAGGCCGGAAGCCCCGGCAATGCCGTGGTGGACAAACGGAGGCTCCAACCCGGCCCACTCAGCACCGATCTGGCGCTCCGCGGTGTCTATCGTATAGCTCAACCGCCGCCGCATATCGCCGCTGCGGCCGAATCGCGCCGTAATGATCCTGTCCCCACACGCCGCCAGCGGATTGTCGCTGTCGCGATACATCCTGTCATACATCCACACCGCCATATCAGGGTTGTCGGTGTAGACGCCGTTCGCCGGCGCCGACGGAAAACTCTCGGCATCTAGATACAGATATCCCGCATGCCCTCCCCCCGCCGGGCTATACTCCGTCTGAAACAGGCTGAAGCGCGCGCAATCCTCCTCCGCACCCGCCTCCCGCAGATAAAGTAAATAATGGATCCCGCACCAGATCGGCGTCTGGTCGCTCGTCTCCCGCGTCATCAACCTCCTCCATCAATTTGATTATATGGGCGGTCGGGCCTTCGGCCCTCCCTTGTGCAGGGGCAGCGCCCCCGCAACGCCCCCCTACAAAAACATGCCTCACCGACCGTGTGCCTCTATCGCAGCGTGTCGGCTGGCGAGCATGGCGGCGGCGATATACCAGTTGTGTCACCAAGAAACTGAATGGTTCCAAGGATTACTGGCTGGTCATCTTCTGTCGCTAGGTAGTTACCTCCACTCTATTAGGGTTCGTTGACGTTTGTCTGAACAGTGACTTCCGGGTGCAAATTGCGGCTAGTCGTCGAAGGGCGACGCAGCTGCGCAAAGAAAATCCGATACGCCTCTGGTGTTCTCTGCGTCCTCCGCGGACCAAAAGGTGTTCTTCGCGACCCTTCGCGTGACTTCGCGGATCAATTGTTTTTGGCTACATCAACAGTCAATCGAGAAACATCCCTAACAGGCTTTCAGGCTTTCCGTTCTTGTCGAAATCTGAACAGCCTTCCCAAAATGTCCATCGAACCTAGCCACTGTAGTTCCGCTTGCGAAAATGCCCGAACACCTTGCGAATCCCGGCCGCAATATCAGCGACATCCTCCTCGTCAAGACTTGGCTGCATCGAAAAACTGAATCCCCGCCGCATCAACTTCTCGCCATTCGGGCAGTCAGCCATCCTGTAGTCGAGCGGCTTGTCCCGCTTGTAATCAAATGGAAAATGGCTGCGACCGTAGCAGTTCGGCCCCGCCAGAAACTCGTTGCGGTAGAGCGGCCCCTCCTTGCCCGACCCGATGTACGGCCCGCCGGCAGGGATTCCCTCATGGTTCAGCGCGTCGGCGAACTCCCACGCGTCACACTCCATCTTGTCCGTGTCCAACGTCATCCCCAACACCCAATGCGAGTGCCTGTCCCCTTCCCGCACACGCTGTGGCGTGATCTCCTCGATATCCGACACGCTCTCCATGATCCCCTGCGCAGCCTCGATCTTCTTCTCGATATAGCCGCCCACCTTCTTCAACTGTGAAATCAGGACCGCCGCCATCAAATCATTCAGCTTGTAGTTAGGCGCCAGGAAATAGTTGGCGTAAGGCCGCCCCTCGAACGGTCCGCCATTGCGCGGCAGCGCACAGTCGGAGAAGATCAGCGCCCGTTCCCACAGCGTCTCATTGTCCGACATAATCGCCCCGCCGCCCCCGGCAGAAAGATGCTTGCCGCCGAAGCTGAAACCATTGATGTCGCCCATCGACCCGACCACCTTGCCCTGGTACTCGGCAAAGTGCGCCTGGCAGCAATCCTCTATCAGAAAGATCTGATGCCGGTCCGCAATTTCTCGCAGCGCCCCCATGTCACACGGGTTGCCAAAAAGATGCACCGCGATAATGGCCCGCGTCCTGGGCGTAATCTTGGCCTCGACGTCGGCCGGGTCCAGCGTGTACGTGTCGTCAACATCGGCGAATATCGGCACGCAGTTATGGAGCAGCGTCCCGATGATGCTGCCCCCGGACGTCCACGGCGTCACAATGATCTCATCACCAGGATCAGGGTTTATCGCGCCGACGCACGTGTGCATCGCCGCCGTTCCCGAAGTTACGGTGACAACATGGGCCACACCGTGGCGCGCCGCAAACTCCTGCTCAAACTGCTTTACCTTCGGCCCCTTGCCCAGCGCACCCGAATTGATCACCTCTGCAAGCGCTTCGATGTCCTCTCCGCCAAAGTAATGACTCGGTCCAAAGGGCAGAGTGCGCACCGGCGCGCCCCCCTGCATCGCTAATTGTTCGGCCATGACAGTTTCTCTCCTTCACGCTTGACATTGTCTTGTCCAGTCTCACCTTCGCCCAGCAGTCCCGCAATTATTCCAACCAACCTCTCCAGATCGCCTGGCAACTGAAACTCTTCTGTGTCTCTCGTAATTCTCTTCTGCCCCCGATCCAAAACCCCAAACTGCCACACCGGCCCGGCGGTTACGACGCCGAATATCTGCGTCTGCGCGCTTCGCAAAACCTCCGGCCCTCTGGGACCGCCCCGGGCCCGACCGGTGCGCTGGGCCTTTCGTGCCCGCCGCGGGTGAATCGACTCCACCGTCGGCCTACCGAAATACTCACTTACTGCCACCATCTTCGCGGCCAACGTCCCAAAACCGCGTTCCAATTCCTCGTTCTTCACCCCGGCCACCACCACGTCATTCCTGCCCCGCAGCAGATAGTCCACCGTGCCGTTCAGCCGCCCGCCTTCAACCGTATATTCGATGTTCATCTTGAACCTGACCGCGTCGAGCACAGCAAATAACAGCGGCGTAACATAGAAAGCACGGTACGCGGCTTCACTGGTCATCGGCACAAAGGGCAACCGCTCTACCATCTGCGCGCGCAACTGCTCAAGCTGCGGCGCAAGACGGGAAACCTCTACAGAGTGTAATGACAATGGGGCGCTGCGATAGCGGTAGCCTAAATCGGCAAGTATCTCTTCAGTCTCTGAATTCAGCTCGAGGACCTGGGAAAACGTATAGGAAGTACCTTCCTGGAGTACCATAAATTTTCTAAGTTGGCACGCCATTTCCGGCTCGTCAGCCTATTCCAATCCTGTGGACGTTCCCGTCTGCACACGCTCCATAGGCCCAACAGAGCCGTTGCTTCGCTTCCCAGACAAAAAAGTGTCGGCGCCCTACACGCGACGCAACGTGTCTCCATCCTAACAAAGCGCAGGTCCTATGTCAAAGCGGGGTCAAATGGCGGGCTCAGCCCGAGTTGGGGCAAGGGTCTGGCTATCTGTCGCTAGCAGGAGAGGGGAATACCGATAGTTTTTCGAACCAGGGGGCATCAATACAGTAAAAACCGAGTAGGGTTCTTACCCATTTAACTGCAACTGCGTCAAATCTCACTCTTCAACAGAGAAGGCGTTTAATTCAGTAGTCACTGCGCCAGCCGGAATTTGCGCCAGTACATCTAGATACCACCACCAATGTTCGGGAGTAACTCCATCTGCAGTCTCTCGCCAAGCCGTCAGATCCGCGATGGATTGAATGGCCTCGTAGAACTGCTGCGCTTGTCGAAGTAGTCTCTTATCTGCGGTCGCCAGGCGTGCCTCCTGTTCAGACGTCAAGAGATGTCCCATTGCATGCAGTTCGCTCCGGATCATCAGCATCTGCAAATGCTCCATGCCGCTGACATCGGGAAACGCAACGTCCACTTCATACGCTGACAGTTTTTCTTCGATTGTGGTCATGATAGGACCTCTTGCAGGGTTCCAAGTCTGTCAAAGGCGAAATTGCTAAGATACAATTTGGGGCGCTCGACGACATATGCGCTTTCGAGAACGCCATCTAGTGCAAACATGATCAACCAGGTCTGTCTCTGAATGATGCCGACGACGGCCACATAGGCAACGCTGTTGTAGTTATAGAGATACACTGTGGATGTTCGATCCGAAATCACCGAGTGGATGACCTGATCGTACTCGGCCTGAGTTGCGTCTGAGGCCAGGTTGCCCCCTTCTTTTGCGTTTCCGCAGTTGGTTAGATGCACGGCCTTGTTTCCGGCGTATTTGATGTTGAACCAAGCGAATCGCGTCTGCTACCCTGGCACAATTCATTCCGGCCAAATGAGATGGCAAGAATAACGTCCAGTGGAAATTGTAGCGCGGCGCGTCCGGTTTTCAAGGCGAATATGAGCCCTGCACAGGTCGCCGGAGGCGCAATCCGAGTTCGCGGAAAGCCCTTCTGTTCTCCTTCGTCCCACGGCCAAGCCTCTTCTCCTGGCCAGCAAACCTCCCAATCCAAAATGCAAGTCGCCTCCCCCCTGAATTTGGAAACAAGTCAAGCCTGTTCTATTATTCCCCTTAACCTGAAATAATCGATTTCCACTGTCTATCTACCAGGCCTCAATGCCCCCGCCCGCCCTGTGCGAACCGTTAAGACACACACGGTTGTACGGGCACCTGCCGAGGCCGCAATGCGTCCATGAAAACAGGAACTTCTGTATTTCGTATAGAGCGAACACCAAGACGCGCCCCGGCCCCCTTGGTTCAGCGATGAAGAGCCACACAATTTAGTAGAAAAGGGGTAGACTAATTCTGCCCCATATTGTAAAAAATCATCTCAAAGGAGACAGAGTATGTCCAAACTTCAGACACTTCCCCATCAAAACATGAGCCGTCGTGACATGTTGCGCCTTGCCGGCGTTGGCGCAGCCGGCGCCGCGCTCGCTGCCTGTGCGGCGCCCGCGGCCGCACCGGATTCCGGCGGAGGGGACGCTCCCGCCATGGAACCGGTCACAGTTATAGCAACCACCTCTATGCCGGTCAATACCTTCGACAACTCCCTGGAGCGGTCAGTCGAACAGCTTCCTGAAATTGCCCTGGAAGTAAATGCCAATGGCTGGGGCGAAGGTGGCTGGGATGGATATTCAGACACCCTTCTGACCCGCATCGCCGGCGGCGAACAGATCGACGTCATTATGATCGCAATCGAAGGCCTGCGGCTTCTGACGGCAAAGAACGTCCTCGTAGCCCTGGACGACTTCCTCGCTGGCGATCAACCAGCCAATGAGATCTTACAGAACGACGTCCATGTCACTCTCCGTGAAATGCTGCAAGTTGACGGCAAGCAATATGAGTACCCCTTCTCCTGGAACAACATGGTCATGTACTACAACACGGCCATCTTCGAAGAAGAGGGCCTCGATCCGCCGGCAAACGACTGGACCTGGGATGACTTCCTCGAAACCTGCCTGAAGGTTGCCAACGTGACAGGTGGCGCCGACGACCGCTTCGCATACTCTTTCTGGGGCGCAGGCATGTTCGGCATGGCAGCCTGGTACTTCAACAATGACGTTTCGCCTCTGTCCGATGACTGGCTGGATTCGAACCTGCTCGACCCCAAGGTAGCCGAAACAGTTCAGTTCATGGCCGATCTGATCCTGGAACACAAAGTCGCCCCCAACCCTGAAGGCTGGGATGAATGGGCACAATTCCACGCCGGCAACCTCGTCATGCGTACCTGCGGCCGCTGGTGCATCGGCGGTTCGCTCGAAGCCGACTTCACAACTTACGACATGCAATATCAGCCGCATCGGGCAGGCCCCCTCAGGACAGTGGCCGGGACCGACGGCTGGGGCGTCTCCACTTCCAGCGAGAACCCACAAGAGGCTTGGGAAATAGTGAAGCTGCTTTCCAGTACCGAGGCTTCGATTGACATGGTGCAGTTGGGCGGTAACATTCCCGCGCTGCGCTCTGTATCTGAGTTGCCCGTGTTTGCCGAGTTTGGCCCGCCCAACACGGCCCTCTTCTACGAAACGCTCGACTTCGCCGCAACCGTGCCGTCACCTACCAACTTCAACATAGTCGAACCGATTCTGAACCGTAACTATGCTACGATTTGGAATGGCGAACGCACCGTTGAAGAGGCCCTTCAGACTGCCCACGATGAGGTGCAGGTGGAGATGGACAAGCTGAAGCAAGCATAGTCAGGCCAAATTAGGGATAGCAGGGCGCCGGCAGTATGAAAAGCACTGTACCGTCCACTGCTCGGTAACCTGCTATCCCAAGGTCCTCCATTAGGACATTCCATGACTTCAACAGCACTGCCTGACGATAAAACCGGTGGGCTGACCAAACGCCTGACAGGCATGACCTTGGCCCGGCGCGAAGCATGGGCTGGCTATCTGTTCGCTACCCCAGCTCTGATGGGGCTTTTGGCATTCACTGCTCTGCCAATCTTCGCCTCCCTCATTCTAATCTTTCTCCACTACGATTTGTTGACGCCGCCAAAGTGGGCCGGCGCTGAAAACATCACTCGGCTCGCTACCGATTCCAGGATGTTCAAGATCTACTGGAATTCACTGCGGCTCGTTGTCGGCGCAACTTTCCTCAACAACGTTCTCGGTCTCCTCCTTGCGGTAGGTCTCAATCGCACAATGCCTTGGGGCATTCGTTATGTCCTGCGAACCTCCATCTTTTTCCCGGTAATGACAACAACCGCGTCTCTGGCCGTAGTCTGGCGTTTCCTCCTGACGCTGGACAGAGGCGTAGTCAACTTCCTCATCGGCCAGATCGGACTGGACCCCGTACCTTGGCTCAGTAGCTCCACCTGGGCGCTGGTCTCCGCCATGATCTACGATGTCTGGAAGAGTTGCGGCTATCTCATGGTTATCTATCTGGCCGGCCTGCAAGCCATTCCCGCTGTCTACTACGAAGCCGCTCGCATCGATGGCGCCGGCTTCTGGCAACAGTTCCGCAATGTTACCCTGCCCCTGATCTCGCCCACCGCCTTCTTTGCCATCGTTATCTCTCTCATCGGCGCATTCCAGATCTTCGACAACGTGTGGGTACTCACCGAAGGCGGCCCGGGGGACGCCTCCCGCGTGATTGCCATGTATATCTACGAGAAGGCATTCCGCGGCTTTGAAATGGGTTACGCGTCCGCCGTCTCCTTCACCCTGTTTATCATTCTGATCGCGCTCACCTTGCTGCAATTCCTCGGCGCACGGCGCTGGGTTCACTACGAATAGCGAACTGCTCTACTCGACGGGTTACGACAAAAGACCGGGTTGATGGCAACGACAACAGGCTCAACAAATACGCCCGCTACGGTTCACAAGGCATATAGAAAGTCAGTCTGGCTCCATCTGGGCGAGGCCCTGTTGTGGCTGCTGCTGATATGCATTGCGATCATCGAGATTGCACCCATCAGTTGGATGTTCTCTACCTCGCTGCGGGACCCGAAGAACTCCTTCGATCTCCCTCCCGACTTCTGGCCTACAGCACTCCACTGGCAGAACTATCTCACCGTCATCAACTCGCCCGACATCGAGTTCATGCTGTTCTTCTGGAACAGCCTCAAAATCGCCCTCATCGTCACCGGCGCGCAGCTGCTCACCTGCTCGATGGCGGGCTACGCCTTTGGCCGTCTTCGCTTCTTTGGGCGTGATATTCTCTTCGGTCTCTTCCTCGCCTCGTTGATGGTCCCGGCAACCGTCACCTTGATACCCTCATTCATCATCATCCGCTCCCTCGACCTGATGAACACGCACTGGGCGCTCATTCTCCCCAGCGTCACCAGCGCCTTCGGCGTATTCCTGCTGCGCCAGCACTTCAAATCGCTGCCCGAAGAGCTCCTTGACGCTGCCAAAATCGACGGCGCCGGTTACTTCCGCATATACTGGCAAATCCTGCTCCCCTTGACCGGACCCGCCCTTTCCGCCCTCGGTATTTTCACTTTTCTCGCCTCCTGGAATAACTTCGTCGGGCCGCTGCTCTTCCTGCGCGACTGGGACAAATTCACCTTCCCCATCGCCATCGCCACCATCCGCGGCTACATGGGCTCAGGCAACCAGTCTGAAGTACTGGCCGGCATCATGATCTCCATCTTTCCGCTACTCGTCTTCTTCCTCTTGGCGCAACGATGGATCGTCCAGGGCGCGGCAATTACCGGTATGAAGGGATGACCAGTCAGCACGGCATCACCGGCAGCACATATGTGGTTCAGGTTGTCCAGACACTCTGGGAAAACTTGCCTCAACTGCTCTGGGGAGCGCTGCTCTTCAATCTCATTTGCCTGCCCGCCGCCTTCCTCTTCACCGCCGGCCATTTCATCCCAACCCTTATCGTGGCCGCCCTCACCATTGGTCCTGCATGGGCCGCCCTGCTGGCCTTCGACATGCGCCTCATCCAAGGGATAGTGCCCCGGCAATATGCAATCTTCAATGACTTCCGCCGTCTCTGGCCGCGCAGCGTACTCTTGAGCCTGTTGACGGCCTTCCCACTGCTCGCTCTCATGACAACCCTGCCTGCCCTCCAAACCCAGCCGGTAGCCCCCATCGTTTGGCTCGGCCTGGCAGCCGACCTCCTGGGATGTGCAGTGATGGCAACACTGTCACTTTATGCCTTTCCCAATCTTGTCCAGCAACGCGAAAATGGCGTCCGCGCCTGTATACGCGACGCCCTTATCCTGGCCAGCCGCCACTCCACCAACAGCCTGGGTCTCCTGGCTATCGGCATTCTCTTCAGTTTCTGCGTCGCCTATATCAGCCTGGGGCTCCTCCTCCTCCTACCAGTAATCTACAGCCTCTTCATCGCCGCCAACTACCAACTCGTCATGGAAAAAGAGGCCCAGGCATAAGACAGTCTCTCGCGTCCTGCTTCAATCCCATTTCGCCCCAACGAATCAAATTCCAGCCACCATCAAACTAGCGCCCAACAGTCTGCCCTCTCTATAATGCACTTCACCGACCACCGACCACCGACCACCGACCACCGACCACCGACCACCGACCACCGACCCCCGCCCCCCTACCCCCGACCACCGACCACCGACCACCGACCACTGACCACTGACCACTGCCCTTCCGGAGATTCAAATGGAGCACTTCGTCTACCGCAACGAAAAAACCAACCAGATATCCTTCCCTCTCGGCGGCATCGGCACCGGTTGCATCGGCCTCGCCGGCAACGGACGCCTCATCGACTGGGAAATCTTCAACCGGCCCAATAAAGGCGGCGTAAACGGCTTCTCCCACTTTGCCATCCGTGCCGAAAATGACGGCCAGGTTACCGACGCCCGCATCCTCCACGGCAACCTGCACTCTCCCTATCAGGGAGAGCTCGTCGCCCCGACCTTCAGCACCTTCGGCTGGGGCCCCCGCCGCGAATATCTGACCGGCCTGCCCCACTTCGAGAGCGTCGACTTCCGCGGCCAGTTCCCACTCGCCGAGCTCACGTACCGGGACGACACCTTCCCCGGCCAGGTCCGGATGACCGCCTTCAACCCCTTCATCCCCACCAACGAAGACGACTCCGGAATACCCGCCGCCTTCTTCGAATTCAGCGTCACCAATTCCACCGCCGCCGATCTCACCTACACCGTCGTCGGCGTGCTCACCAACCCCCTGCCCGCCACAAACCTGAACGCAATCGAGGAGCGCACATGGGGCCACGCCCTCCACCTCTCCTCCGACAGCCTCCAGCCCGAAGAAACCGCCTACGGCAACCTGACCCTCGCCACCGACGCCGGCGTCGCCGGCGATGTCGACGTCAGCTGGCAGCAAAACTGGTTCCGCGGCGCCTGGTTCGACAACCTCGAAGTCTACTGGAAAGACCTCAATACCCCCGGTCCCTTCCAAAACCGCGCCTACGAATCCGCCGAACAGCGAGGCGGCGGCGCCCAATTCACCGAACAGGACACAGGCCTTCTCGCCATCCACCTGCCCGTCGCCGCCGGCGAAACCCGCCGCGTCCGCTTCGTCATCAGTTGGAGCTTCCCCACCTGCGAAAACTACTGGAAAAAAGAGCAAGCCAGCGCACAGACCTGGAAAAACTACTACGCCACCCAATGGGACGATTCCAGCGCCAGCGCACAGTACGCCATCGAGAACTGGCCGCGCCTCTACGACGAGACGAAACGCTTCAAAGACGCGCTCTTCGCCTCGACGATTCCGGCCACAGCCCTCGACGCAGTGTCCGCCAACATCTCCATCCTCAAATCGCCAACCGTACTGCGCCTGGAGGACGGCACATTCTACGGCTGGGAAGGTCTCCACCCCGACGAAGGTTGCTGCGAAGGCAGCTGCACCCATGTCTGGAACTATCAACAGGCGCTCCCCTTCCTTTTCCCCGCCCTCGAGCGCACCATGCGCACCGCCGACTACCGCTACAACCTCCTCGAAAACGGCGCAATGCCATTCCGCATCCAGCTACCCCTGGGCTCCGATCCATGGCCATTCCGTCCCTGCTGCGACGGCCAGTTCGGCGGCGTCATGAAGACATATCGCGACTGGAAGATCAGCGGCGATCACGAGTGGCTAAGCTCCATCTGGCCCGGCGTAAAGAAGTCCCTCGAATACGCCTGGAGCCCCGAAAATATCGACCGCTGGGACCCCGACAGGTCCGGCGTTCTCACCGGCCGCCAGCATCATACCCTCGACATGGAGCTCTTCGGCCCCAACTCCTGGCTGACTGGCTTCTACCTCGGCGCGCTCAAAGCCGCCTCCGAAATGGCCGAATCAATCGGCGACGTGGCAACCGCCTCCGAATACCACGCCATTTTCGAACGCGGCAAAGCCTGGGTCGACGCCAATCTCTTCAACGGCGAATACTACGTTCAGAAAGTCGACCTTGCCGACCGTGCCCTCGTCGAATCCTACGGCCCCCAGGACGACGCCCTTAAAGGTGGCTCCGCCCTCGATGCCTATTGGAATTCCGAACACAACGAGATCAAGTACCAGATCGGCGAGGGCAGCAGCATCGACCAGGTGCTCGCCCAGTGGCACGCCTCCCTCTACGGACTCGGCGACCTCCACGACCCGGAACAGGTCAAGCAGGCCTGCGCCGCCATCTACAAGTACAACTACGTTCCCGAAATGAGCCAGGTCTACAACCCCTGCCGCATCTACGCCCTCAACGACGAAGGCGGCCTCGTCATCTGCGCCTGGCCCGAGGAAGAACAGAAGCCGCTCATCCCCGCCCCCTACTCGCAGGAAACCATGAACGGCTTCGAATACGCCGCCGCCTGCCACATGATCATGGTCGGGCTCGTCGACGAAGGCATGCGCTGTGTCGAGGCCATCCGCCACCGCTACGACGGCGAGCGCCGCAACCCCTGGAACGAATTCGAATGCGGCAACAACTATGCCCGCAGCATGGCCTCCTACGCCCTCCTAAACGCCTTCTCCGGCTTCCAGTTCGACATGGTCAACAGCGCCATCGGCTTCCAACCAGTCCAGGAGGACAATGGCGAGTTCAACTGCTTCTGGTCCCTCGACTCCGGCTGGGGTCAGTTCCAGACCGCCTCCGACCACTGCTCCCTCAAGGTCCTCTACGGCGCCCTCATCCTTCAGCACATCAACCTGCCCTCCCTCGCCGACACCCCAGTAGTCCGCACCACCCTCGACGGCGAACCCGTCGCATTCGAACAACAGGACGGCGCCATCACCCTGCAGACAAAGACCCAAATCCAGGCCGGACAAACACTCCAGCTGCTCTATCAGTGAGCTGCCCACCCTTCTCCTGACTCGCCCAAAAAACCGGCGCCGAGCCAAGTGGCTCGGCGCCGCCCCAGACAACTGAAAAAAAGTGTCCTCCCCGCTTCTACCTTGACGAAAAGCGGCGTTCTCCCGTGGCCCCAAAAATTTCCTCCTCGGACAAAGGAAAGGTGTTCTTCGCGGCCCTTCGTGGCCCTTCGCGGATAAAAGGTGTTGCAGTTGCTGTTCTTCGCGGCCCTTCGTGGCCCTTCGCGGATAAAAGGTGTTGCAGTTGCTGTTCTTCGCGGCCCTTCGTGGCCCTTCGCGGATAAAAGGTGTTGC